>JGI24890J29729_1000078_pt1 | contig 84512 bp, 73 predicted proteins | sample FreactcultureFD7_FD_29729 | JGI IMG/M metagenome (IMG submission 29729)
ACATCGTAGACGATGTTCCGGGCTTGTTCATTGGGATCGTGAGGGCAGGGCAGCAGCTCAGCCGAAGGCCCCGCCAGTGAAGAGCAGGTCGAAGCTGCGCGCCAGCAGGGCGATCACGCCCATGGCCCCCAATCCCACGGTCAGGACCAGGATCAGCGCCAGGATCCAGTGTGATTCGGAGTTCTTGCCGCTGCCGGCGTTGTAGCGCGCATCCCACTTGTCGTCGGGCGTCAGGCCCAGCACCAGTGCTTCCAGGCAGCCAATCAGCACCGACAGCACGAAGGGCAGGCCGGTGAAGAGCTTGGGTGCCTCCGGCTGCGCCGCCATCAGGGCCAGCGATAAAGGAATGGCCAGGATATGCAGCCAGCCGAAGCGGTCACGGCCGCCGTGGAGATAGAAACGGTGCAGGCCGATGCTGCCGAAAGCGGTGGCCAGGAAAGTCGTCAGGGTCTTGTTCTTGTGGCGGGGTGCGGAAGGCAAGGGCATGCTGCGCGTCTCTTTATTCTGTTGTAGGCCGCCAGAGATGACGCTGGCGGCCGTTTTGTGGTCAGGTCTGGCAGCAGTATAGCCGAGCCCCTGGCGCAGGGTGATTTCCGTCAGGACAAGCTGCCATGCGGCAGTCCTGGCCGGAGGGGGGCAAAAGTGATGCCAAAAGACATCACTTTTGCCGTGTTTTGGGGAGTTTGCAGGGCGTTGTGCGTTGGCCTATGGCACAAAAGCACCAAGCAACTTGCCCGGGTGGGCGGAAGTCCGTTATAATCTGCGGCTTTTCCGTGTCCGTATTCTTACTGGAACCATTATGGTCGTTATTCGTTTAGCTCGTGGCGGCGCCAAGAAGCGCCCCTTCTACAACATCGTTGCAACCGACTCGCGCAATCGTCGCGATGGCCGTTTCATCGAGCGCATCGGCTTCTACAACCCGGTCGCTTCCGGCAAGGAAGAAACCGTGCGTATCGCTGCTGACCGTCTGGCTCACTGGCAAGGCGTTGGCGCACAACTGTCGCCGACCGTTGCTCGCCTGGTCGCTCAAGCCGGTTCCAAGGCTGCTGCTTAATACAGGTTTTCCTGTCTGATTCCGCGTCAGTTTTGCTGACGCCAGGATGAAGAACAGGTCTGGTGTACTCATGACTGATCAAGCCCAAGCGGGGTTCTCCGCACCCGACGATCTCGTGACCGTCGGCCATGTGACCGGAGCCTACGGAATCCAGGGCTGGATTCGCGTGCGTCCTTATTCTTCCGAGGCAGATGCCTTGTTGAATGCCAAGACCTGGTGGCTGGAGAAATCCGGCCAGCCCAAGCAGGATGTCGATGTCATGCAGTCCAAGGGGCACAGCGGCGATGTCGTTGCGCGCCTGACCGGGGTAGCGGACCGCAATGCGGCCGAAGCCATGAAGGGAACGGTGGTCTCCATCTCCCGCAAGCACTTCCCGGCGCTGGATGACAATGAATTCTACTGGGTCGATCTGATCGGCTCGGCAGTGGAAAATCTCCAGGGTGAAGCCTTGGGCGTGGTGTCCGACATGATGGACAACGGTGCCCATCCCATCCTGGTGGTGAAGGCCCCGGCGCAGGAAACTGCGCCCGAGCCGCAACCGCAACCCGCTGCCGACGCAAAGCCGAAGAAGGGTGCCAAGGAGAAATCCGCGGCGGCACCCGAACTGCTGATTCCGTTTGTCGACCAGTTCGTCAAGACGGTGCAGCAGAGCGAAAAAAAGATCATCGTCGACTGGGACAAGGATTACTGACCTTCAAGGTCAGTTTTTTCTTTTCCGGCTCGCTGATGTGAGCAGATTCAAACGATTCAAAAGAACCCAGGAAATGGAGGCGTGATGCAGTTTGATGTCGTCACTCTGTTTCCCGAGATGTTCGCCGCGCTGACGCAGTCCGGCATTACCCGCCGGGCGCTGGAGCAGCAGCGCTGGGGCTTGCAGTTGTGGAATCCGCGTGAATTCACCACTGACAATCACCGCACCGTGGATGACCGCCCCTATGGCGGCGGCCCCGGCATGGTGATGCTGGCCAAGCCGCTGCAGGCTGCCATCGAGGCGGCGCAGCAGCGGCAGCAAGCGCTGGGCCTGGCCCGGCCGCGTGTGATCTATTTGTCACCGCAGGGTGCACCGCTGACGCATGAGCGCGTGGTGCGGCTGTCGCAGGACAGCGGGGCGGTGCTGCTGTGCGGACGCTATGAAGCAATTGACCAGCGTCTGCTCGACAAGTGCGTGGACGAGGAAATCAGCATCGGGGACTTCGTCCTCTCCGGCGGTGAATTGCCGGCGATGGCGCTGATGGATGCAGTGATCCGGCTCTTGCCGGGTGCGCTCAACGACAGCGCCTCGGCAGTGGAAGACAGTTTCGTCAACGGATTGCTGGATTCGCCCCATTACACGCGTCCTGAAGTCTATGAAGGTGAACCGGTGCCGTCCATTCTGCTGGGTGGGCACCATGCCGAGATCCAGAAATGGCGCCGGCAGCGGGCACTGGAAGCCACGCAGAGCAAGCGTCCCGACCTCATCGTCAGGGCCCGCGAGCAGGGCTTGCTGAGCAAGGCCGATGAAAAGTTTCTGGGCAGCCTGGCGCAGCCGTAATTCAGGCGTGTTGCAGCAGGCGGGCAGGCAGCCCGATGAAGGTTTGTAGCAAATGCAGTACCGCAGGCCCGGCAACGGACCTGCACCGTGCGGTGGCCGATGTCACCGTGTTTGAAACCCCATCCTCTACCGGGCTTTACAATCCGCCCTCGTGGCAATGGCGCCGGCAAGATGGTTACAGGAGCAAAAAATGGATCTGATCCAGCAACTCGAGCAAGAAGAGATCGCGCGTCTCGCCAAGAACATTCCCGACTTCGCCCCCGGCGACACCGTGATTGTCAACGTGAACGTGGTTGAAGGTACCCGCAAGCGCGCTCAGGCTTACGAAGGCGTCGTTATCGCCCGCCGTAACCGTGGCCTGAACTCCAACTTCATCGTCCGCAAGATTTCTTCGGGCGAAGGCGTTGAGCGTACCTTCCAGCTGTACTCGCCGCTGATCGCCTCGATCGAAGTCAAGCGTCGTGGTGACGTGCGTCGTGCCAAGCTGTACTACCTGCGCGAACGTTCGGGCAAGTCGGCACGTATCAAGGAAAAGCTGCCCAGCCGTGCGGCAAAGGCTGCTGCTGCCGAGTAATCGGTCGCCTGTTGATGCGTCAGGAAAAGGGGTGTCTCGCGACGCCCCTTTTTCGTTTCTGACACCCGATTGAAGTCCTGACAACCTCACGATCAAGCGAGCACAACGTGGCCAGTTTCGATCCCGTCAATCTGCCTGTAGATGCCGTCGCCGGCGAAACTGCGCTGGAGGCCGCGCGCCTGAATGCCGAATGGCTGCGCCAGCGCTTCGCCGACCCGCCGCGCTGGGAGCCCGAGCACAGCGGCGACCAGATGGCGCGCATGGCCGAGTCCAAGGGGCGCTTCCGGCTGGCCTCGGTGCTGATCCCGATCGTGCTGCGCGAGGAGGGGATGACGGTTCTCTTCACTCAGCGTACAGCTGACCTGAAGGATCACGCAGGACAGATCAGTTTCCCCGGCGGCCGCCGCGAGGACTACGACGGTTCGGCCATCGAGACCGCCCTGCGTGAGACCGAAGAAGAAATCGGCCTGGCGCGCCAGCACATTGAAGTCATCGGCTCGCTGCCCGATTACTTCACCGGCACCGGTTATCGGGTCACGCCCGTGGCCGGACTGATACAGCCGCCGTTCGAGGCCGTGGGCGACCCACGCGAAGTGGCGGAGATCTTCGAAGTGCCGCTGGCTTTCCTCATGGATGGCCTGAACCATCAGCGCCGTTCCGTCGAGCTGCCGGCACCGGTAGGCCGGCGCAGTTTCTACACCATGCCCTATGACCGTTACTTCATCTGGGGCGCGACTGCGGGCATGCTGCGCAACCTGTTCCACTTCCTGCGCAGCTAGCGACAGGATTTGTCGCCTCGCAGCTACGTAATGTCGCTTTTAATGTTCAAATAAGTAAAAATCCGTGACATCGCGCTTTTGATTGTGATCAACGAATCAATTGTTTGATTCCCCTCTTGCACTGCGCTATCGTACGGGCTACAGAGACACCTAAGGCAGCTTGATGACATTTCTTTCCATTCTCTTTGCGCTGTTAATCGAACAACTCAAACCACTGCGCGCAGACAATCCGGTATACGCGTCGATCAAGTCATTCGCGGCCACCATTGAAGGCTGGTTCAACGCCGGGCACGCCCATCACGGCCGCCTGGGCTGGGTGGTGATGGTGGGGGCGCTGACGGTGCCGGTGGCGCTGGTCTACTGGCTGTTGCTGCACGTGAGCCTGGTGGCGGCCTTTGCCTGGAACGTGCTGGTGGTCTACATGACCCTGGGTTTCCGCCATTACAGCCATTACTTCACTTCCATCCAGCTGGCGCTGAACAGTGGTGACGAAATGACTGCCCGCACTCTGCTGGCCGAGTGGACCAAGCTGGACACCACGGCGATGGATGTGAGCGAAATTTCGCGCATCGCCTCCGAGCGCGCGCTCATCACCACGCATCGCCACGTGTTTGGCGTGTTCTTCTGGTTCCTGATGCCGGTCGGTCCGGCGCTGGCGGTGATGTACCGAGTCGCCGAATATCTCTCGCGCGCCTGGAACGAGCCGGATCACATGAAATATGAAGCTTTCGGCCGCTTTGCCGCCCAGGCCTTCTACTGGATCGACTGGATTCCGGCACGCCTGACGGCCGCTGCCTTCGCCGTGGTCGGCAACTTCGAGGATGCCATCTATGCCTGGCGCAACTTCGCCAGCCGCTGGGACGACGAAGCTGCCGGCATCATCCTGGCCGCCGGTGGCGGTGCCATGGGCGTGCGTTTCGGTACCGAGAAGGAAGCGGCTGCCGGCATCATCCTGCCGGCCGATGCGGCCACGGTCGATTCCATGCCGGAAGAAACCGACGGCCTGCCCGGCGATACCCCCTCGCCGCGCACCCTGCAGAGCACCGTGGGCCTGGTCTGGCGCGCCTTGCTGCTGTGGATGTTCCTGTTGCTGCTGCTGTCGGTGGCAGTGTGGATGGGCTAGGCGACTGGTCCTTGAAGAAGCGGGCTCAGGCCCGCTTTGTTTTTGGGAACGCGATTCTCGCCAACCCGGTATACTTCCGACTTCACTTCAGAAGGCCGCCAGGTGCAGGGAGCTTACCTTGCCCGCAGACCATGAGCGGCACGCAGTAGCCGGGGGAGACCGGTAGAAGCCAAGTCTTCTATAAGATATAATACTTACTTCCGCAGGCACCCAGGCAGTGGATCGCCGAGGCACCGCGGACTCCAGGGCTCCGGTCCCACCAGGACAAGGGCATTCGGTTGCAAGCGCTTTAGAAGAATGCATGTATGGCTGATCCCATCAAACCCGCAAACGCACCGGCCAAAGAATTCATCATCCTGGGCAAGACCTCGGATGGCCGGCAGTTCCGCCCCAGCGACTGGGCGGAGCGCCTGTGCGGCGTGATGTCGTGCTTCCGTCCCGAAGGCAGTGGCGGTCGCAATGCACACCTGAAATATTCTCCCTACGTGCTGCCCACCCACATCGATGGCGTGCGCTCGGTGGTGGTCAACGAAGCCCTGCGCGAGCTGGAGCCGCTGGCCTATCACTTCGTGGTCAACTTCGCCAAGGACAACGACCTGCAAGTGGTCGAGGCCTGTGTGCTGCCGGATCCGCCCAAGGACAACAAGGCCGGCTGATTCCTCGCCACGACCGCTGCGGCAATCCGCCGTCCCGGTCTGCCTGCCGCATTGCCGTACCCTCGCCAGCTTCATGCCGCCGCTTCCTGCGGGCGGTCCTGCCAGCCGTTACACTAGACGTCATCTTGTCGGTCTCGTCGGTGACTCAGCCTTCAGCTTGCGCCAGAGTCTCACGGGATCATCGGGCCGCCTGCGGCCCTCTCATCACGGAGAACCAGCATCATGAACCACCGCATGGAGCGCGATACCTTTGGCCTGATCGAAGTCCCTGCCGATCGCCTGTGGGGCGCGCAGACCGAACGATCGCTGCACCACTTCCACATTTCCACCGAGCGCATGCCGGCCGAGCTGATCGTGGCCCTGGCCGCCGTCAAGCGCGCCTGTGCCGCCGTCAACCGCGACCTGGGCAAGCTGGACGGCAAGAAGGCTGACGCCATCATCGCGGCGGCCGATGAGGTCATCGCCGGCAAGCATCCGCTGGAGTTTCCTTTGTCGGTCTGGCAGACCGGTTCCGGCACCCAGAGCAACATGAACATGAACGAGGTGCTGGCCAACCGCGCCTCCGAACTGCTGGGCGGCGTGCGCGGCGAGGATCGCCTGATCCACCCGAATGACGACGTCAACCGTAGCCAGTCCTCCAACGACATCTTCCCGACCGCCATGCACGTGGCGGCCTGCATGGCGGTGGCCACGCACCTGATTCCCTCGCTGCACACCCTGCGCGCCACGCTGGCGGACAAGTCCGCGCAGTTTGCCGACATCGTCAAGATCGGCCGCACCCACCTGCAGGACGCCACGCCGCTGACGCTGGGCCAGGAGTTCTCGGGCTACGTGGCCCAGCTGGATCATGCCGAGTCGGCCATCATCGCCACGCTCAACGCCATCTCCGAGCTGGCCGCTGGCGGCACGGCGGTCGGCACGGGTTTGAACGCGCATCCCGAATTCGGCGAGCGTGTGGCGGCCGAGCTGGCCAAGTATTTCGGTTTCCCCTTCAAGACCGCGCCCAACAAGTTTGCCGCGCTGGCCGGGCACGATGCTCTGGTGGCCGCGCACGGCGGACTCAAGACCCTGGCGGCAGCCATGATGAAGATCGCCAACGACGTGCGCTGGCTTGCTTCCGGCCCGCGTTCGGGGCTGGGCGAGATCACCATTCCCGAGAATGAGCCGGGCAGTTCCATCATGCCGGGCAAGGTCAATCCGACCCAATGCGAAGCCATGACCATGCTGTGCGCACAGGTGTTCGGCAATGATGTCGCGCTCAACATTGGCGGCGCCAGCGGCAACTTCGAGCTGAACGTGTTCAAGCCGGTGATCATTCACAACTTCCTGCAGAGCGTTCGTCTGCTGGGCGATGGCATGGCCAGTTTCGAGGAGCACTGCGCGCGCGGCATCGAAGCCAACCATAGCCGCATCGGCGAGCTGATGGAAAAGTCGCTCATGCTGGTGACGGCCCTGGCCCCGCACATCGGTTACGACAAGGCTGCCAAGATCGCCAAGCAAGCGCATCACGACGGCACTACCCTCAAGCAGGCGGCGCTGGCGTTTGGTTATGTGACGGAAGAGCAGTTTGCCGAGTGGATCAAGCCGGAGCAGATGACGCGGCCGGGTTGAGCGTGATATGGTTAGTTGGTTGCAGGGGCGCTGCAGGCTTTAAGTTACCCAGGACTGCGACCATAAACGGCCTTGAAAAAGGCCGTTTTCTTTCAGGTCTTGCTTCCATGCGACGGTGCTTGCTTATTCAAAAGCCAAAGCACGCATCTTCACCGACCGGCTTGCCTTGCCGGATTTCGTATTCGCACGTGGGTTGTTGTGCTGCATCGGTAGTCACCCGCGTTACGGACCGTCTGATGTTATCAGCGGATTGCGTGTCAATCGCCTGATCGATGAGTTGATCATGCAGACGTATCTCGCATTCTTGGTAGGTGTAGCGATTGATGATCTGTTTGCTGGCGCTGTCGTAGAGGACTTCGACCAGAAGCCGGGTTTGCGTATCCAGCATGAGGGGTGCATGATTTCCGAGGAAGCAGATGCTTGTCTTGGTAATGCCGTAGTAAGCGATGGAAGGGATTCTTCCACGCGCATCCAGCGTCAATGCAAGGATCTGAACATCTCCCCAGTTGGTTTGCGCCACGGAGAATGAAGGTCGATGGGCTCCTGGCCCGGGTAATTTGATCTTTCGAAGTTCGCCTTGCACCTTGAGGAATACTTCCCGGATGCTGCCGCCGCGTGGTCGCTTGCTGACTAACTCCATTCTGGGCTGATCATTGGACTGGGCGTGTTCAGCGAAACCGAGGGCGAGAGTAAAAAGAAAGAAGCTGACCGGTTTGTTCATCGTCTGCGTGGATAGCGGTGGTTGCTCCTGTGCATCTGGAGGGCTACGCGCCTCGGGCAGCAAAGCGCGACGATATTTTGCAGAGCCGCATGTCTGCCCGGGATCAAGAAATCGGAGCCACTGGCATTGTTGCGCTAGCCAGTGTGATCTTCAATCGGCACATCAGACACTGGCCGCATTGAGGTCCCGACATCCACCATGCGGACGCTTTGATTGCGGATAACTCCAGCACTTGCAAAGCCTTTTCAACCCCGTGTATATCTCTGTTGATTAGGGTTACGAATTGAAACATCTCAAGATTTCACCGCAGCCCCGGCGTATATTGCTTTCCTGCGCCAGATGCGTCTGCAAGCCGCACCAGGCAAGGATTACAGGCTGATACAGCTGCGTGGGGAACGCGGCCTTGATGCCATCCGGCAAGCATTCCAGACATTCCAACTATTCTGAGACACCCCCGAGGGCAACAACATGAAAAAACTAGCGGCAATTGGCGTCTGTGGCGTGCTGGCGGTAGCCGGTCTGGTCGCCAGCGCTTCGGCCTATGCGCACGGGCGCTTCTATGGTGGCGTGGTGATCGGCGGACCAGTGTGGGTGCCGCCCCCGGTCTACTATCCGCCGCCGGTGTATTACCCGCCGCCGGTCTACGTGGAGCGGGCCCCCGCACCGGTCTACGTGGAGCCGCAGCGCCAGGACTACTGGTACTACTGCGCCGAGTCCAAGTCCTACTATCCCTACGTCCAGAACTGCCCCAGCCCCTGGATGAAGGTCGTGCCCAATACGCCGGGTGTGCCGGGAGGTACGCCGCCGCAGTAAGCCGAGCCTTAGCTACGTAATTCGTCGATCCCCGATAAAGGAAACATCGTGAAACCCCTCTACAAGACCGCCGCGACCGTGACCGCCGTCGGCGCCATGCTGGCGCTGGGTGGCTGCGTGAGCGTGCCGACCGGCCCGTCGGTGATGGCCATGCCCGGCAAGGACAAGACCTACGAACAGTTCCGCGCCGACCAGCAGCAATGCCAGCAATACGCCCAGGACGCCATCGGCGGCCAGGCTGCGCAGACCCAGAACAATGCCGCCAACAGCGCCGCAGTCGGCACTGCCGTGGGTGCCGTGGCCGGTGCCCTCATCGGCGCGGCTTCGGGCAATGCCGGTGCGGGCGCGGCCATCGGTGCCGGTGGTGGCCTGCTGGTGGGCAGTGCCGCCGGCAGCAACGCGGCCGCCGGAGGCAATTACTCGATGCAGCAGCGCTACGACATGACCTATACCCAGTGCATGTACAGCAAGGGCAACCAGGTGCAGCAGCCAGTGCAGACCACCACCGTCTATACCTATCGCCCGCGCTACTACGCACCGCCGCCGCCCCCGGGGTATTACGGCCCACCGCCGGTGTATTACGGTCCGCCGCCGGGCGCGTATTGAACCCGCGCACAAGCCAAGCCGAGCCAAGTGCCTGAACCGCCTCCTTGCAGGCGGTTTTTTCTTATGCAACGCAACATGGTGCGCTGCCGGTGCTATACTCGCCGCCATGCTTTTCCGAAAAGATCAACTTGCGAAAACCCAGCATTGGTGGCGCGCCTGAACGAGGCGGCCCGTTTTCACACAGCTTGACCATGTGACCATGATGCCGCCGGTTCCGGCGGCATTGTTTCTTCAGCTTCGGGACCGGCGGCATTCCAGAGATTAACGATCAGGAATGACCATGTCTTCGAACGCCACGAGCTCCACCCCCACCACCAGCAGCCTGCCCGTCGTCCTCACCGGCGACCGTCCTACCGGTCCCTTGCACCTGGGTCACTACATCGGCTCGCTCAAGTCGCGCGTGGCGCTGCAGGAAACCTCGCGCCAGTTCCTGCTGCTGGCTGATACCCAGGCCATGACCGACAACGTCGGCCGCCACCAGAAAGTCACCGACAACGTGCTCGAAGTGGCGCTGGACTACCTGGCCGTGGGCATCGATCCCGAGAAGTCGACCATCTTCATCCAGTCCCAGGTGCGTGAGCTCTACGAGCTGTCGATGGTGCTGCTGAACCTGGTGACGGTCTCGCGCCTGGAACGCAACCCCACCATCAAGGAAGAGATCCGCCTGCGCGGCTTCGAGCGCGACATCCCGGCCGGCTTCCTGACTTATCCGGTCAGCCAGGCCGCCGACATCACCGCCTTCAAGGGCCAACTGGTGCCGGTGGGCAGCGATCAGTTGCCCATGATCGAGCAGACCAATGAACTGGTGCGCAAATTCAACGCCACCGTGGACCGCGAAGTGCTGGTCGAGTGCAAGGAAGTGCTCTCCGAAACCGGCCGCCTGCCCGGCATCGACGGCAAGGCCAAGATGAGCAAGTCGCTGGGCAACTCGATTGCCCTGGGCGCGACCCCGGCCGAGATCAAGCAGGCCGTGCACCGCATGTACACCGACCCCAACCACCTGCGCGTGGATGATCCGGGCCAGGTCGAGGGCAATGTGGTCTTCACCTTCCTGGACGCCTTCGACCCCGACCGCGATGCCGTGGCCGAACTGAAGGCCCACTACACCCGCGGCGGCCTGGGCGACAGCGTGGTCAAGCGTCGCCTGGAAGGGATCCTGCAGGAGATGCTGGAACCCATCCGCACCCGCCGCGAAGAATTCGCCAAGGATCGCGGCGAAGTGCTGGCGATCTTGAAGCGCGGCACCGAACGCGCCAGCGCCGTTGCCGCGCAGACCATGTCGGAAGTCAATGCCGCCCTGGGCCTGAACTACTTCGGGTGACCCGGCTCGGCGCTTTTTGGCCGATAAATGAAAACCGCCGCATCCCAACAGGGTTTGCGGCGGTTTTTCACATGCCTGGGTGAAGTTTTTTACCGATTTTTGGTCGGCGTCATCGGCGGCAATTCCAGCAGCACTTCCAGTCCGCCTTCGGCCAGGTTGCGCAGGCGCAGCTGGCCGTGATGGTTCTCGGCGATATTGAGCGCAATGGTCAGCCCCAGCCCGGTACCGCCGGTATCGCGCGAGCGCGAGGCCTCCAGGCGGTAGAAGGGTTCGAACACCGCCTCCAGTTCGGACTCCGGAATGCCCGGCCCCTGGTCGCGGATGCGGATGGCGATCTTCTGCTGTCCCAGCGCGATGGACACCCGTGCCGACTTGCCGTACTTGCAGGCATTGTCGATCAGGTTGGTCAGGCAGCGCCGCAGTGCGCCCGGCTGGGCCAGCACGAAGGCGCGGGTGCTGCCTTGCAGGGCCACATCCTGGCCGGCATCGGCGGCGTCGGCGCAGACGCTGTCGAGCAGCGAATCGATATCCAGCGCCTGGATCTTCTCGGAGGAATCCATGCTGCGCGCCAGGTCCAGTCCTTCCCGCACCATGCCGTGCATCACGCCCAGGTCGTCGATGAGCTTCTGCTGCAACGGGGCATCGGTGACCTTCTCCAGCCGCAGCCGCATGCGCGTCAACGGGGTCTGCAGGTCATGCGTGATGGCCGCCAGCATGTGGGTACGATGCTGGATCTGGCGGCGGATGCGCGCCTGCATGGCATTGAAGGCGTGGGCCGCCTGGCGGATCTCGGTCGGTCCCGTCTCGGGCAGCGGTGCATGGTCGATGTCGCTGCCCAGGCGTGAAGCGGCTTGTGCCAGCTGGCGGATCGGGCGCGTGGCCATGCGCGCCACCAGCCAGGCCAGCATGGCGATCAGGACCAGGAACAGCAGGATGTATTGCAGCCCGAACAGNCCGGCCGGCCCGCCCGGCCCACGCCCGCGCAGGGCAGGGGGCTCGCCCGGCTGGTGCAGGCGCAGGCGCATGAGCGCCTGGTCATGCAGGCTGATGTAGATGACCCGGCAGGTATCGCGGCGCGGTCCGCGTCCGTCGTCGGCACGCAAGGGCGGGCACTCGCTCTCGCGCTGCACGGCAATCTTGCGGTCCTCGCCCAGGCGTGCCTGCAGCATCTCGATCAGCGGGCTGGTGCTGGCATTGGGACCGATGGCGTCGTTGATGTCCTCCACCATGCGTGCCTCGAAACCGAAGTTGGTGGCGGCCTGCAGGACGATGGGGCGCTGTGCCGGCGGGATGTCGTCCACCGCCTGCACGATCTGTTCGACGCGGTCGGCCAGGTGCTGGAAGCGCAGTTCGCGCAGGGTATTGCGGCGCTCGTTGCCGGCCAGCCAGTTGGTGGCGAATACCGCCACCACGATTCCTCCCAGCAGCAGGAAGAAGATGCGGTTGCCGATGGAGCCAATGAAATTCTTCATGTCGACCGGCCTGCGCCTTCGGCCGTGACCGTGGTGGCCAGCACATAACCTTCATTGCGCACGGTCTTGATGATGGTCGGCGTGCGGGCATCATCGCCCAGCTTCTGGCGCAGGCGGCTGATCTGGATATCCACCGAACGGTCGAAGGGATCGGATTCACGGCCTTGCGTGAGTTCCAGCAACTGGTCGCGATTCAGTACGCGGTTGGGATGGTCGAGGAACACCTTCAGCAGCCGGAATTCGGCCCCCGACAAGGCCACCACCACGCCATCCTTGTTCACCAGGTGGCGTGCGGTGAGGTCCAGCGTCCAGCCGGCAAAGCGCATGGTGGCCACATCCGGCTGGGCCATGTTGGGCGGCAGTGCCTGCGTGCGGCGCAGGACGCTGCGGATGCGGGCAAACAGTTCGCGCGGCTCGAAAGGCTTGGCCAGGTAATCATCGGCTCCCATTTCCAGTCCGAGGATGCGGTCCAGCGGCTCGCCGCGTGCGGTCAGCATGATGACCGGCACCGAAGAGGTGGCGCGCAGGTTGCGGCAGAGGGTGAGGCCGTCTTCGCCCGGCAGGGTGAGGTCCAGCACGATCAGGTCTACCCGCGATTCTTCCAGCACGCGGCGCATCTCGCTGCCATTGGTGGCGGTGAGGGTGCGCAGGCCGTTGCTGTCCAGGTATTCGGCCAGCAGGGTGCGGATGTCGCGGTCGTCGTCGACGACGAGGATGTGAGTATTTGTATCCATGGATCGCATTATGCCGAACTTGTCCGCGCGTGCAGGGCGGATTTGTATCGGGTCTTTACAGGGAGCGGGTGTGAAATAAAACGATACCTGGGCGACTCCCGTATATACAAAGCGATACAAATGACGCCACAGCGGAAAAACCGTTGATACACGCCGCCGGTTTAATGGGAACCATGCCAAGGCAGCACGTCGCTGCCGAACGCATCAGAGCACCATCCCCTGAAAGGAGCAAGCCATGTTGACAATGAAAAACCGTATTCTGGCCGGCATCGCCGCCGTGAGCATCAGCGCCGTGACCCTGTCGGCCTTCGCCCAGATGCCCCCGGGTGGCCCGGACGGCCCCCGCGGCCATGCCCCGAGCCCGGAACAGATCGCCAAGTTCGAGCAGATGCGCGCCAAGCACGAGGCCGAGCTGCACGACAAGCTCAAGATCACAGCCTCTCAGGAAGCCGCCTGGAAGCTCTTCCTTGACAAGACCAAGCCGGCCCCCTTCGACCAGGCCGGCCGTCCCAACAAGGACGAATGGGCCAAGCTGTCCACCCCGGAACGCCTGGACAAGCAGCTGGACATGATGCGCAAGCGTGAGGCCTTCGCCGAGCAACGCATCGCCGCCACCAAGGACTTCTACGCCACCCTGTCGCCGGAACAGCAGAAGATCTTTGATGCCGAACACGCGAAGATGGAACGCCATCGCTGGGAAAAGATGGAGCACATGCGCCACGGCGACCGCAAGGGCCCCCCGCGTGACGGCAAGCCGGCACCGGACGCCCCGCCGGCCAAGTAATCCCGGCCAGGCAGGACTTGCCGCTGCGCCGCAGGTGGGCGGATGCCTGATGGCGGCGCAGCGGGCAGTCCCACCCTTGCAGCCTTGCGTCTCCCCGCAAGGCTGTTCTTGTTGGTAGCCCGTGCAAGCCGGGCAATAGCTGGGTACACTGCGTGCCAGCCCGGACGCGGGGTGGCTGGCCGACAATGTTGCACGGCTGTCAGGCTGGTCGGAGAGAATGACGGCGGGCGGCCTTGCTCCGGCAGGAGGGGCCGCCTTCGCTTGTGTTTTCAGCTGGCGTTTTGCCTGTCCTGAAAGACAGAAAAATGTACAGAATCCTGCACAGATTCCTTTGCAAGACGTTGTACAGAAAAAAGAGCAGAAGGCAGTACAGAAATCTGTACTGAAAGAAATACATAAAAAAGCGCAGATAAATGCCGGCGGGCTGCCATGGTGGCGGCCCGCTGACGTGATTACTTGATGACGTGATCGGTTCACTGGTTTTCCTGACATGACAAATACTCCCAATTCCAAGCAGCCGTCTCCCTCCAACGCTTCGTCTCGCGGCAGCATCCTGCGCCGCTGGTGGTTCTGGGTCCTGGTGGCGGCGCTGGCGGCCGGTGGCGGCTACAAGTGGTGGTCCAAGAAGAAGGCCGATCAGGAGCAGATGGCTGCCATGGGCGGCCCGGGCGGACGCCCTGGCGCAGGCGGCTCCGGTGGACCGGGCGCGCGCCGTCCCGGCGGTCCCGGCGCCTTCGCGAGCCAGACCATGCCGGTCGGCGTGGCCAAGGCCCAGGTGCAGAACGTCGATGTCTTCCTCAATGGCCTGGGGGCCGTGACCCCGACCGCCACGGCCACCGTGCGGGCCCGCGTGGATGGCCAGCTGATGAAGCTGCATTACAAGGAAGGCCAGGTGGTCAAGGCCGGCGAGCTGCTGGCCGAGATCGATCCGCGCTCGCTGCAGGCCGCGCTGACCCAGGCTGAAGGACAACTGGCGCGCGACCGCGCCTTGCTGGCCTCGGCCCGCCTGGACCTGAAGCGTTACCAGACCCTGCTGTCGCAGGACTCGATTGCCAGCCAGCAGGTCGATACCCAGGCCGCACTGGTCAAGCAATATGAAGGCACGGTCAAGGCCGATGAGGGCAGCGTCGCCAGCGCCCGCCTGCAACTGTCGTTCACCCGCGTGATCGCGCCGATCAGCGGCCGCCTCGGCCTGCGCCAGGCCGATGTGGGCAACAACGTCACCACCAGCGATACCAACGGGCTGGTCATCATCACGCAACTGCAGCCGATCACGGCCATCTTCAGCATCCCCGAAGACAATATCCCCAAGGTCTTGCAGCAACTGCAGAGCGGCCGCAAGCTGCCGGCCCAGGCCTGGGACCGCGAGCAGAAGAAGAAACTGGCCGACGGCGTGCTGCTGACCATCGACAACGTGGTTGACTCCACCACCGGCACCGTCAAGCTCAAGGCGCAATTCCCCAATAGCGATTACGCGCTCTTCCCCAGCCAGTTCGTCAACATCCGCCTGCAGCTCAAGACCGAGGAGGGCGCCATCGTCATCCCGACGGCGGCCATCCAGCGCGGGTCGAAGGGGCTGTTCGTGTACGTGGTCAAGGAAGACAACACCGTCACCGTGCGTCCGGTCAAGACCGGTCCGGTGCAGGATGACCAGACCGTCATCACCGATGGCATCGCTGCCGGTGAAACCGTGGTCATCGACGGTATCGACCGCCTGCGCGAAGGCGCCAAGGTGGAAGCGGTGGCACGCGGCGGCGCGGATGATCCGGCCAACAAGCTGACTACCGAGAATCCCGAACGCCGCCATGGCAAGCGTGGCCAGGGCGGACAGGGCGGACAGGGCGGACAGGGCGGACAGGGCGGACAGGGCGGTCAAGCCAACCTGAGTCCGGAAGAACGCCAGAAACGCTGGGCCGAAATCAACAAGCGCATCGACGCCGGTGAATTCGGCGAAGAGATCAAGAAGCTGCCCGAAGACCAGCGCCGCCAGAAGATGATGGAGCTGCGCCGCCAGCGTGAAGCGGCTGCCGGTGCCGGCAACGGCAGCAGTACCCCCGCCAACAATGCAGGCAACGCCAACGGCGCCAAGTAAGCACAAGGCTCACGCATGAATCCCTCGCGCCAGTTCATCCTGCGGCCGGTCGCCACATCCTTGCTGATGCTGGCGATCCTGCTGGTGGGCATCGTGGCCTACCGGCTCCTGCCGCTGTCGGCCCTGCCCGAAGTCGATTACCCGACCATCCAGGTGGTCACGCTTTATCCCGGTGCCAGTCCGGACGTGATGACCTCCTCGGTCACCGCGCCCCTGGAGCGCCAGTTCGGCCAGATGCCGGGCCTGAAGCAGATGTCTTCCACCAGCTCCGGCGGGGCTTCGGTGATCACGCTGCAATTCAATCTGGATCTGAGCCTCGACGTGGCCGAGCAGGAAGTGCAGGCCGCCATCAACGCCGGCAGCAACCTGCTGCCCTCGGACCTGCCGATGCCGCCGGTCTACAGCAAGGTCAATCCGGCCGATACGCCCATCATCACGCTGGCGGTCACCTCCAAGACCATTCCCTTGCCCAAGGTACAGGACCTGATCGATACCCGCCTGGCGCAAAAGATTTCGCAATTGTCCGGCGTTGGTCTGGTGAGCCTGTCGGGCGGCCAGCGTCCGGCCGTGCGCATGCAGTTGAATCCGCGTGCGGTTGCCGCGCTCGGGCTCAACCTGGATGACGTGCGCACCGCCATTGGCAACGCCAACGTCAACCAGGCCAAGGGCAGTTTCGACGGCCCCACGCGCGCCTCCACCATCGATGCCAACGACCAGCTGCGTTCGGCCGATGAATACCGCAACCTCATCATTGCCTACAAGAACGGTGCGCCCATCCGCGTCTCGGATGTGGCCGATGTGATCGATGGTGCAGAAAACGTCCGCCTGGGCGCCTGGGCCAACCAGCAGCCGGCGGTGATCGTGAACATCCAGCGCCAGCCCGGTGCCAACGTGATCGCCGTGGTCGACAGCATCAAGAAGATCCTGCCGCAGCTGCAGGCCAGCCTGCCGGGCGCCATCGATGTCCACATCCTGACCGACCGCACCACCACCATCCGCGCTTCCGTGGAGGACGTGAAGTTCGAACTGCTGCTCTCGGTGGCGCTGGTGGTGATGGTGATCTTCGTCTTCCTGCGCAATGTGCCGGCCACCATCATTCCCAGCGTGGCAGTGCCGCTGTCGCTGGTGGGCACCTTCGCGGTGATGTACCTGGCGGGCTTTTCGATCAACAACCTCACGCTCATGGCGCTGACCATCGCCACCGGCTTCGTGGTCGATGATGCCATCGTGATGATCGAGAACATCTCGCGCTACATCGAAGAGGGCATGAAGCCCATGCAGGCAGCCTTGAAGGGCGCGGAGCAGATCGGCTTCACCATCATCTCGCTGACCTTCTCGCTGATCGCGGTGCTGATCCCGCTGCTCTTCATGGGCGATGTGGTCGGCCGGCTGTTCCACGAATTTGCGGTCACGCTGGCGGTCTCCATCCTGATCTCGGCGGTGGTCTCGCTGACCCTCACCCCGATGATGTGCGCGCGCCTGCTGCGCCACCAGCCGGAAGAAGAGCAGGGCTGGTTCTATCACAAGAGCCAGGCCTTCTTCGACCGTATCATCGCGCGCTATGGCCTGATGCTGGAATGGGTGCTGGAGCGGCAGAAGCTGACGCTCCTGGTGGCCGTCGCTACCCTGGGCCTGACCGTGCTGCTGTACGTGTTCGTGCCCAAGGGCTTCTTCCCGCTGCAGGATACGGGCGTGATCCAGGGCATCTCGGAGGCCACGCAATCGATCTCCTTCGGTGCCATGGGCGAGAAGCAGCAGCAGCTGGCCAAGGTGGTGCTGGAAGATCCGGCCGTTGAAAGCCTGTCCTCCTTCATCGGTGTGGATGGCACCAACGCCACGCTCAACAGCGGCCGCATGCTCATCAACCTGAAGCCGCATGAGGAGCGCGATGTCTCGGCCTCGGATGTGATCCGCCGCCTGCAACCCAAGCTGACGCAGGCGGTGCCGGGCGTGACGCTCTACATGCAGCCGGTACAGGACTTGACCATCGAAGACAGCGTCTCGCGCACGCAGTACCAGTTCACGCTGGAAGATGCCGATCCGGGCACGCTGAGTACCTGGGTGCCCAAGCTGATCGCACGTCTGCAGCAGGTACCGCAACTGGCCGACGTCGCCACCAACCTGCAGGACCAGGGCCTGCAGGCCTACATCGAGATCGACCGCAATGCCGCTTCACGGCTGGGCATCACCACGGCCGCCATCGACAATGCGCTCTACAACGCCTTCGGCCAGCGCCTGATTTCCACCATCTACACGCAATCGAACCTGTATCGCGTGGTGATGGAGGTCAAGCCTGAATTCCAGCGCGGCCCCGAGGCACTGGACAGCATCTACCTGGTCACCTCGGCCGGCGGCAAGGTCCCGCTGTCCTCGATTGCCACCGTCACCGAACGCACGGCTCCGCTGGTGGTGAACCACATCGGCCAGTTCCCGGCGGCCACCGTCTCCTTCAACCTCGCCAAGGGCGCATCGCTGGGCGAAGCGGTCAAGGCCATCAAGGCGGCTGAAGACGAGATCGGCATGCCCGACTCCACCGTCACCAACTTCCAGGGCGCGGCACTCGCCTTCCAGGCCTCGCTGTCCAATACGCTGTGGCTGATCCTGGCGGCCATCATCACCATGTACATCGTGCTGGGCGTGCTCTATGAGAGCTACATCCATCCCATCACCATCCTCTCGACCTTGCCCTCGGCGGGCGTGGGTGCGCTGCTGTCGCTGATGATCTCCGGAACCGATCTGGGCATCATCGGCATCATCGGCATCATCCTCTTGATCGGCATCGTCAAGAAGAACGCCATCATGATGATCGACTTCGCGCTGGAAGCCGAACGGCACCAGGGCAAGAGTCCGCGCGAGGCGATCTACCAGGCTTGTCTGCTGCGCTTCCGCCCCATCCTGATGACCACCATGGCGGCACTGCTGGGTGCGCTGCCGCTGATGCTGGGCACCGGTGTCGGCTCCGAGCTGCGCCAGCCGCTGGGGATCACCATGGTCGGCGGCCTGCTGGTGTCGCAGGTGCTGACCTTGTTCACCACGCCGGTGATCTATCTCGGTTTCGACAGCCTGGGCCGCCGCCTGCGTGCGCGCTTCGGGCAGCGTGAGCCGGGCCATGGCGGCGAGGATGATGATGACGGCAAGCCGGCCACGCTGCCGCCGGCGGTGTAAGCGGATGCGCGCATGAATATCTCGCTTCCCTTCATCAAGCGTCCCATCGCGACCACGCTCCTGACCATCGGCATTGCGCTGGCGGGCATGGTGGCCTTCCGCCTGCTGCCGGTCTCGCCGCTGCCGCAGGTGGATTACCCGACCATCTCGATCTCGGCCTCGCTGCCGGGCGCCAGCCCGGAGACCATGGCCGCGACCGTGGCCACGCCGCTGGAACGCGCCATGGGCGCGATTGCGGGCGTGACCGAGATGACCTCGACCAGCTCGCAGAACTCGACCCGCATCACCCTGCAGTTCGACCTGAACCGCGACATCGACGGTGCCGCCCGTGACGTCCAGGCCGCGCTCAATGCCGCACGCAACCTGCTGCCTACCGGCATGCCGAGCAATCCGACCTATCGCAAGGTCAACCCGGCCGATGCGCCCATCCTGATCCTGGCCATGACCTCCGACACCATGACCCAGGGCCAGATGTATGACGCTGCCGACAGCATCGTGGCGCAGAAACTGTCGCAGGTGCGCGGGGTGGGGCAGGTGAGCGTGGGCGGCAGTTCGCAGCCGGCGGTGCGCATCGAGCTCAATCCGACGGCGCTTAACAAATACGGCATCGGCAGCGCCGACGTGCGCACGGCCGTAGCCGCCACCAATGCCAATCGTCCCAAGGGTTTGCTGGAGGATGATGGCCGCAACTGGCAGATCTACGCCAACGACCAGGCCAAGACCGCCGCTGAATATGCCCCGCTGATCGTCTCCTACCGCAACGGCACGCCGGTGCGGGTGCAGGATGTGGCCGAGGTGCGCGACTCGGTGGCCGATGTGCGCAATGCCGGTTCTTCCAACGGCAAGCCCTCGGTGCTCATCATCATCAACCGCCAGCCGGGGGCCAACATCATCGAGACGGTCGACAACGTGCGCGCCTTGCTGCCGCAGTTGCAGGCCTCGATCCCGTCGGCCATCGACATGAAGGTGGTGCTGGACCGCACCCCGACCATCCGCGCCTCGCTCAAGGAAACCGAGTTCACCCTGATGCTGTCGGTGGCGCTGGTGATCATGGTGGTGTTCCTGTTCCTGCGCAATGCGCGGGCCACGCTGATCCCGGCGGTGGCCGTTCCCGTCTCGCTGATCGGGACCTTCGGCATCATGTACCTGGCCGGATTCAGCCTCGACAATCTCTCGCTGATGGCGCTGACCATTGCCACCGGCTTCGTGGTCGATGATGCCATCGTGGTGCTGGAAAACATTTCGCGCCACATCGAAGCCGGCATGAAGCCTTACAAGGCGGCCTTGCTGGGCGCGCGCGAAGTGGGCTTCACGGTGCTGTCGATGAGCATTTCGCTGATCGCCGTCTTCATTCCCATCCTGATGATGGAGGGGATTGTCGGGCGGCTCTTCCGCGAGTTCGCCATTACCTTGTCGGTGGCCATCCTGGTCTCGCTGGTGGTCTCGCTGACCACCACGCCCATGATGTGTGCGCAGCTGTTGCGCCATGATCCTGAGGGCGATGCAGCGCGCCGCGAGCGCCGCCATCCCTGGCTGCAGAAGATTGCCGACCAGAGTGCGGCCATCTTCGAGGACATGCTGCTGGCCTATGAACGCAGCCTGGCCTGGGCGCTGCGTGCTGCGCCGCTGATGATGCTGATCCTGCTGGGCACGATTGCGCTGAACGTGTATCTCTACAAGGCGATTCCCAAAGGCTTCTTCCCGCAGCAGGATACCGGCCGCCTGGTCGGCGGCATCCGGGGCGACCAGGCCATTTCCTTCCAGGCAATGCGGACCAAGCTCAACGAGTTCATCGACATCGTCAAGGCCGATCCGGCCGTCTCCGATGTGGTGGCCTTCACCGGCGGACAACGGCGCAACGGCGGCTTCATGTACGTGACGCTCAAACCGCTCTCTGAACGAAAAGACAGTGCCGACAAGATCGTGGCACGGCTGCGCATCAAGACCGCCAAGGTGGCCGGTGCGCGGGTGTTCCTGGTGCCGGTGCAGGACATCCGCATCGGCGCGCGGCAGAGCGATTCGCAGTATGAATATTCGCTCAAGTCGGACGATGTGGGCCTCTTGCGCATCTGGGAGCCCAAGATCCGCCTGGCACTCTCCAACCTGAAGGAGCTGGAAGACATCAGCACCGACCAGCAGGACAACGGCCTCCAGACCACGCTGACCATCGACCGCGAGACCGCCATGCGTGCGGGGGTCACGCCGCAGCTGATCGATTCCACCCTGTCGGACCTGTTCGGCCAGCGCCAGATCTCTACGATCTACAGCGGCATGAACCAGTACCACGTGGTGATGGAAGCGGCCCCGCAATACTGGCAGAGCCCGGAAACCCTGCGCGATACCTATGTCAGCCTGGCCGGCTCTTCCAATCTCTCGCCGACCACCTCCAGCCTCTCGACACCGCCGGCGCTGTCGGCGGCCGGCAAGTTGAATGCCAACACGGGACTGGCGCAAACCATCTCGACGGCGGCATCGACACAGATCCCGCTGGCGGCCTTCTCGCGCTTCGAGCCCACCACCACGGCGCTGTCGGTCAGCCATGAGGGCCAGTTCGTGGCCTCCACGCTGTCCTTCAACCTGGCCGAGGGCGTGTCGCTGTCCCAGGCCACCGCCGCCATTGACCGCGCCATGGCGCAACTGGGCGTACCGACCAGCGTGCTGGGCACCTTCGCGGGCACGGCCAATGCCTTCCAGGCCTCCACCTCCAGCCAGCCCATCCTGATCCTCACGGCCTTGCTGGCGGTGTACATCGTGCTGGGCATCCTGTACGAGAGCCTGATCCATCCCATCACCATCATCTCCACGCTGCCCTCGGCGGGGGTGGGCGCGCTGCTGGCGCTGATGGTGACCGGCACCGACTTCAGCCTCATTGCCCTGATCGGCGTGATCCTGCTGATCGGCATCGTCAAGAAGAACGCCATCATGATGGTGGACTTCGCCATCGATGCCGAACGCAATCGCGGGATGTCGCCGCGCGATGCCATCTTCGAGGCCTGCAAGCTGCGCTTCCGTCCCATCATGATGACCACCATGGCAGCGTTGCTGGGTGCGATCCCGCTGGCCATCGGCCACGGCGATGGCGCTGAACTGCGCCAGCCGCTGGGCATCTCGATCGTGGGCGGGCTGGTGGTGAGCCAGCTGCTCACGCTCTACACGACCCCGGTGGTGTACCTGTACATGGAACGCCTGAGCGCCTGGAGCCGCCGCCGCTTCGGCCGCAAGAACAAGACAGAAACCTCGGCGGCCTGAGGCTGCCGCCATGGAGAAACGCATGACGCAACAAGACCTGTTCAAACTCAAGCCCCTGCTGACCGTGCTGGCGGCCAGCTTCGCGCTGGCGGCCTGCTCGGTCGGGCCCGACTACGTGCGCCCGCAGATGGACATCGGCCCCGCCGTCTTCAAGGAAGGCCAGAACTGGAAGCCGGCCCAGCCGCGCGACCTCGCTGCCGATGGCAAGTGGTGGGAAATGTTCGGCGATCCGCAATTGAATGCGCTGGCCGAGCAGGTCGACATCTCCAACCAGAACCTGGCGCTGGCCGAAGCCAATTTCCGCAGCGCCGTGGCGCTGGTGCAAAGCTCGCGCTCGGCCTATTCGCCGACGCTGGCGGCCTCGGCCGGTGCGTCGCGCGGACGTTCCGGCTCTGCCGGTTCGTCATCCAGTTCGTCGAACTCAGCCAATTCGTCCAATTCGTCCGGCAATAGTTCGAGTTCGGGCAGCGTGCGCAATTCCTACACCTTTTCGCTGACGGCCTCGTGGGAAGCCGACATCTGGGGCAAGGTACGGCGCGATGTCGAATCCAGCCAGGCCAGCGCCCAGGCCAGCGCAGCCGATCTGGCCGGTGCGCGCCTGTCGGCGCAGGCACAGCTGGCGCAGAACTACCTGCAATTGCGCGTGCTGGACGCCCAGCAGCAATTGCTGGAAGACACGGTGCAGGCCTACCAGCGTTCGCTGCAGGTCACGCAGAACCAGTATGCCGCCGGACTGGTGGCCAAGTCCGATGTGATCCAGGCGCAGACGCAACTGAAGTCTGCACAGGCTTCAGCGCTGGACAATGGCGTCACGCGGGCGCAGGTGGAGCACGCCATCGCACTGCTGGTGGGCAAGACGCCTGCTGAATTCTCGCTGCCGCGCGCGCCGCTTACGGCGGTGGCCCCGCCGGTGCCGCAGGGCGTGCCGTCGATGCTGCTGGAGCGCCGTCCCGATGTGGCCGCCGCCGAGCGCCGCGTGGCCTCGGCCAATGCCAAGATCGGCGTAGCCAAGGCGGCGTATTTCCCCAGCCTGACATTGTCGGCCTCGGGCGGGTATCAAAGCTCGACCTTCGCCGACTGGTTCACGCTGCCGGGACGCGTCTGGTCGCTCGGGCCGCAACTGGCGCAAACGATTTTCGATGGCGGTGCGCGCGCAGCGGCCACCGACCAGGCGATCGCCACCTATGACGGCACGGTCGCCACCTACAAGCAGACGGTGCTGACCGCCTTCCAGGATGTGGAAGACAACCTGGCCGCGCTGCGCATCCTGGAACAGGAAGCGGCGGTGCAAGGCGAGGCGCTGCAGGCCGCACGCCAGGCCGTCACGCTGGTGACCAATCAGTACAAGGCGGGGACGGTGAGCTACGTCAACGTCATCACGGCACAGGCCACGGCGCTGTCGGCCGAGCTGACTTCATTGAACATCCTCAACCGCCGCATGGCCGCCAGCGTGCTGCTGGCCAAGGCGCTGGGCGGGGGCTGGGACGGGCATAGCCTGGATGACCTCGGACCGCTGCAACAGCAGGTGGCCGACAAGGCCAAGGGATTGAAGGACAACGCAGCGCTGCGTTGAGTTGAATTGAGTGTGTAGTCGGGTCAGGCGGTGACCAGAACCGCCGGCACGGCACCGCGCAAGGCGTTGCAGACCACGATTTCCTCTGCCGCCAGCAGGTCGGCGCGGGTGATGACGGCTTCCACCGCATCCCATTGCCGGTCGTCCAGCAGCACGCGCCGCATCACGCCCGGCAGGACGCCGCAAGCCAGCGGCGGCGTGCACCAGCGGCCGCCGATCCTGACGAAGACATTGCTGCGGCCGCCTTCGGTCAGTTCATCCCGTTCATTGAAGAAGAGCTGGTCAAAGCCGCCGCGCCGTTCGGCCTCTTGCCAGGCGGCGTCGTAGCGGGCGCGCTGGCTGCTCTTGTGACGCAGGAAAAGGTCGCTGCTGTCGGTGGTGCTGTCGGCCAGGAAGACCTTTACCGGAGCGGTCAGCGGGTTCAAGGGCGCATGCTGGACCGTGATGCCGCCCTGGGCGTCCAGCGCCAGCCGCAGGCGATAAGCTGTTTGGTCAGAAAGTTCAGCACAGGCCGCATCGAGCCGCAGTGCAATCGCCGTCGCATCGCAGGGATAGCCCAGCTGTGAAGCAGAATTCTTCAGGCGCGCCAGATGCAGCGCCAGATGGCGGCAGCCAGCGCGCGTGGCGTGGATGGTTTCAAACAAGGTGACGCTTTGTGCCAATTCGGTAAGGAAGCCTGACTTCAACTGGCATTCCGCAAATTCGGACGCAGCCTCGCTGTCGTAGACGATGCCTGCACCGACCCCCATCACACCCTGGCGCACACCGTCCTGCGCTGCCTGCAATTCCAGCGTGCGGATTGGCACCGAGAGGCAGAAGTCACCGATGGCCGGACCTTCCGCACGCGGCGGCGCGAACCAGCCGATGGCACCGGTATAGAGTCCGCGCGGCGCGGTCTCCAGTTCATCGATGATCTCCATGGTGCGGCGTTTGGGCGCACCGGTGATCGAACCGCAAGGGTAGAGCGCAGCCATCGTGTCGGCCAGCGTGGCGTCTTCGCGCAGGCGGGCGCGGATGGTCGAAGTCATCTGCAGCACCTGCCCGTAGCGGCGCACGTCGAACAGATGCGGTACCTGCACCGAGCCGGGGACCGCCACGCGGCCCAGGTCATTGCGCAGCAGGTCGACGATCATGAGGTTTTCGGCACGGTTCTTTTCATCGTTGGCCAGGGCCAGGGCACGCTGGGCATTGAGCGTGTCCGCACCTTCCTGTTCGGCCGGTACGGCGCGCGCGGTGCCCTTCATGGGCTTGGCCTTGAGCGTTCCTTGCTGATGGGCGACGAACAATTCCGGCGAACACGAGAGCACCATGCCGCCGGCGTCATCGCGCACCAGTGCGCCATACGGCACCGGCTGGCGCGCACGCAGGCGACGGTACAGGGTGACGGGGTCGCCCAGCACGTCGAAGTGCAGGCGATAGGTGTAGTTGACTTGATAGGTATCACCGGCCGCGATGTACTCGCGGATACGGTCGATGGCTGCAGTGAAGGTGGCCTCATCGACGCTGCTGCGCAGACGGCTGATGCCCGCGTTGTCGGATCGCACTTGCGCAGACAGCCATGCCTCCACTTCGGCGGCAGACAAATGCGCGCACTGCGCAAACAACAGCACGCGCGCCAAGGGGCCGGAGAGGGCACGATGCGGCAAGCCCTGCAGCGCCGCGCCCAGTTCATAGCTCCACAAGGCCACAGCGTGCTGCCCCTCGGCCAGCGCCGCCTGCATCGCTTCCAGCATCGCCGGGAAGCCCGCCGCATCCGCGCAGGCCAGCGTGCGCACATGCCCGGTGTAGAGGCGCGAGCGCGGTTCGGCCGGGCTGGCCTGGTGGTCGTCGAGGAGGGCGAAGCAATCGTTCATGAAGGGCAGTGCAAACAGAAGGGCAGGGAAGGCCGCAGGGGCAGGGATGCCGCCGGGCAAGCCGTCGCGGGGCGCGGTCGGCAGCATGATAGCGTAAAAGGTATACTTGAAGGCTTGCCGGGCGGCACGCAACGTCGGTCAATTGCCGGTCATTCGCGCTGCACGCCGCCTTCGCACCCTCACTCATCACCCTTGACGATGCCCATACCCCGCACCTTCATCATTCCCCTGATCGTCGCCTGTGCGCTGTTCATGGAACAGATGGATTCCACCGTCATCTCGACTTCCCTGCCGGCGCTGGCGCTGGACATGAAGGTCGATCCGATTTCGCTCAAGCTGGCTCTGACCTCGTACCTGGTCTCGCTGGCGGTCTTCATTCCCATTTCCGGCTGGATGGCCGACCGCTTCGGCTCGCTCACCATCTTCCGCACGGCCATCTGCGTGTTCATGCTGGGCTCCATCCTCTGCGGGGCGTCCTCGACCTTGCCGCAATTCGTCGCCGCGCGTTTCCTCCAAGGCATAGGCGGGGCCATGATGGTGCCGGTCGGGCGGCTGGTGATCCTGCGCAGCGTGGAGAAGGTCAACCTGGTCAAGGCGCTGTCCTATCTCACCATTCCGGCCTTGTTCGGTCCCGTGCTGGGGCCGCCGCTGGGGGGCTTCATCACCACCTATTTCCATTGGCGCTGGATCTTCTTCATCAACATTCCCATCAGCATCCTCGGTCTGTATCTCGCCACGCGCTTCATTCCGGATCTGAAGGCGGAACAGGTTTCACGGCTGGACATCGTCGGCTTTCTCCTCTCGGCGCTGGGCTGCTCGTTGCTGATGATGGGGCTGGCGACGTCGGGCCGTCACCTGGTGTCGGGCGATATCTCGCTGGCCTGCGTGGTAGCGGGCGTGCTGTTCCTGTGCGCCTACGTATGGCACGCGCGCCGCGCCACGGCACCGCTGATCGACCTGGCGCTGCTGAAGATCCCCACGCTGCGGGCCGGCGTCTTCGGCGGCTCGCTGTATCGCGTGGGCATCGGGGCCATTCCCTTCCTGCTGCCGCTGATGCTGCAGCTGGGCTTTGGCTATACGCCTTTCCATTCCGGCCTGCTGACCTGCGCTTCGGCTGCGGGTGCGATGTTCATGAAGACCATCGCCGCACGTTTCCTGCGCCGCTACGGTTTTCGCCGGGTGCTGCTGGTCAATGGCGCGCTGGGCGTGCTGGGCTTGTGGGCACTGGCTACCTTCACGCCGCAGACGCCTTATCTGGTGATGCTCATCATCCTGCTGGTCGGCGGCTGCTTCCGCTCGCTGCAATTCACCAGCCTCAATGCGATTTCCTATGCCGATGTCGACAAGGTCCGCCTGAGCCAGGCCACCAGCATGGCCAGCGTGGCGCAGCAGTTGTCGATCGGCATGGGCGTGGTGCTGGCCGGTTTCGCGCTGCAGATGTCCAACGAGCTCCAGGGCCATGCCACGCTGGTGGCGCAGGACTTCTGGCCGGCCTTCCTGGTGGTGGGGGCGGTGTCGGCGCTGGCCCTGCTGATGTTGCGCCAGCTGCCCCCCAATGCCGGGGCCGAGATGGCCGGGCAGCAAGAGAACAAGCCGGCCTGATGCAGCGTCATCAGGCCCACGCATAACGAGGAGAACCATGCAGCCCATGACGTACAAGTCCCTGTGGTTTCCGCTGGGCGCGGTCCTGATCTGGGCCGGCAATACCGTCATCAGCAAGATGTCTGCCGGCGTGATTGCGCCGGAGGATATTTCCTTCTATCGCTGGGTGCTGGCGGCGCTGCTGATGTCGCCTTTCCTGGCACGCCCGACCTGGGCGGCGCGCGCACAGATTCGTCCCTATCTGGGCAAGATCCTGGTGCTGGCCTTGCTGGGCATGGTGCTGTTCCAGAGCCTGGCGTATTTCGCGGCGGCTACGGCGTCGGCCACCAGCATGGGCATCATCGCCTCGTTGATGCCGCTGCTCACGCTGGTACTGAGCATCAAGCTGCTCTCTGAACCGCCGACGGTCGGCACCCTGGCTGGCGGCATCCTCTCGCTCTTCGGACTGGCCGTGCTGATCGGGCGTGGCCATCCGCTGGCGCTGTTCGACCAGGGCGTGGTCACGGGCGACCTGCTGATGCTGCTGGCCACCATCGCCTATGGCCTCTATGGCGTCATGCTGCGCCGCTGGGCGCTGCCGCTGCGGACCTGGCAACTGCTGTACATGCAGGTGTTGATGGCGGTGGTGCTGCTGTTTCCCGGCTACGTGCTGGGCCATCATTCGCCGCTCACGCGCGAGAACCTGCCCATCCTGCTCTATGCGGGCATTGCCGCCTCCATCCTGTCGCAGTTCCTGTGGATGCGCGGGGTACAGTATCTGGGCGCGAGCCGCTGTGCCATTTTCGTGAACCTGATGCCGGTCTTCACTGTCATCATTGCGGTGGTGGCGCTGGGCGAGCAATTGCACGGCTATCACGCCATCGGTGGGCTCATCACGCTGGCCGGCGTGATCATGGCCCAGGTCTTCAAGCAGCGCCTGCGCTGGCGCACCGGCTGATCTCATAAAAAACAGGAACAGGAAAGAGACATGATCGATCCCGCCATGATCGTCAACTGCACGGTCTACAAGAAGGGCAAGAAGCTGCGCGACATCAGCCTCGATGAAATCAGCGACGTGCTGGAAGAAGAGGGCACCTTCGTCTGGCTGGGCTTGCTGGAGCCCAATGTCGAGCTGATGAACAAGATCAAGGAAGAATTCTGCCTGCACGAACTGGCCGTGGAAGATGCCTACGCCGCCCACCAGCGGCCCAAGATCGAGGAATACGGTGACACCCTTTTCGTGGTGCTGCACACGGCCCAGCTGGCCGGCGGCGAAGTGCTGTTCGGCGAAACCCACATCCTGACCGGACCGCGCTTCGTGGTCACGGTGCGGCATGGTGCCTCGCGCAGCTATGCCAAGGTGCGCGAGCACTGCGAGATGCTGCCCGAGCGCCTGGTGCGCGGCCCCAGTTTCGTGCTGTATTCCATCATGGACTTCGTGGTCGACAACTATCGTCCCATCATGGACGACCTCGAAACCAAGTTCAGCCAGTACGAGGAACAGCTCTTCAATCCGGGGGCGCTCAGCGGCAAGGCTTACCTGCAGGAGCTGTACCAGTTGAAGCGCCAGCTGATCCGCCTGCGCTCGGTCGCCACGCCGCTGCTGGACGTGTGTACCCAGTTGCTGCGCTTCCATGAAGGGCTCATCACCAAGGAAGGCAAGGCCTACTTCCGCGACATCTACGACCACGTGGTGCGCTTCATCGACACCGGCGACCGCCTGCGTGAAATGGTGGAGTCCGCCGTGCAGATCAACCTGGCCCAGGTCACCATCCACCAGAACGAGATTGTGCAGACCCTGGCCGGCTGGGGTGCCATCCTGGCCATCCCGACCATGATCTTCAGCCTCTACGGCATGAACTTCGCACACATGCCGGGGCTGTCCTGGCAATGGAGCTTCCCGCTGGTGCTGGGCGGCATCATCACCGCCTGCACGCTGCTGTGGCGGCGTTTGCGCAAGGCGGGCTGGCTGTAGCGCGCTTTTTCTGAAACGGTTGTAAAGACCTCCGGCGGGTGCGGCAATATGTCGCACCCGCCGGCTCGTTTGCATCGCTACACTGCTCTCGGCGTCTCCTGGTGGCCACATCTTGTCCCCCGAATCCGGACTCGCGTCCTGAATGCGATTCATTCTTCTTGATACTTGCAACAAAGTTGCATTAGAATCCCGCCCTGACCGCGCACGACGGTCACTTCATCGCGGTCAGGCAGCCACGCACCCAGCCGCAGCACAACGACATCACAAGGGAAAAGATGAAAATGACCGCACTGCGGGCGGCCGTGCTGGGCGCGCTCGCTTTGGGCCAGAGCCAGCAACTGGCCTTGAGCGCTGATAACGACGCCAGCGCCGACAAGGGCCTGGGGCAGGTAGTGGTCACCGGCGCCGGTGAACGCCAGCAATACCGCCAGAGCACCACCTCCAGCGCCACCCGTACCGAGACCCCGCTGCAGGAACTGCCGCAGTCGGTGCAGGTGGTCTCGCGGCAACTGATGGATGACCTGGCCGCCACGCGCCTGGATGATGTGCTGCTTTACGTGAGCGGCGTGGCCAAGCAGAACAACTTCGGCGGGCTGTGGGACAACTACTCGATCCGTGGATTTTCCGGCAGCGAGAATGGCGGCATGAACATTCTCTGGAATGGCTTCGCCTCCAATCGCGGCTACGCGCCCCCGCGCGATACCGCCAATGTCGAGAGCATCGATTTCCTCAAGGGGCCGGCCGCAGCGCTGTATGGCAACAGCGAGCCGGGCGGCACCATCAACGTGGTCACCAAGAAGCCGCAGTTCAAGGCTGCGAATTCGCTGGATCTGTCGGTGGACAGCCGCGGCGGCTACCGCAGCGCGGTCGACTCCACCGGCGCGCTCAACAGCGAAGTGGCATACCGGCTCAATGCGGCCTTCGAGCACAAGAACAGCTTCCGCGACAACGTCAGCAGCGACCGCGAATTCCTGGCACCGGCCTTTACCTGGGTGCTCAGCGACCGGACCATCCTGAACTATGAAGGTGAATACCTGCGCCAGAAGGCCCCGCTGGATCGCGGCATCGTGGCCGTCAACGGCAATCTGGGCGTGCTGCCGGTCTCGCGCTTCCTGGGCGAGCCGCGCGATGGCGACATCAAGATGCAGAACACCAACCACCTGCTGACGCTGGAGCATCGCCTGGACGACAACTGGCATCTGCGCACCGGCGTATTCCACAAGGATGGCACGCTGGATGGCTACTCCACCGAAGCCTCGGCCCTGCAGGCCGACAACGCCACCCTGCGCCGCCAGCGCCGCTACCGCGATTACAGCTGGCACGACACGTCGCTGCAGGCGGAACTGGGCGGCAAGCTGCAGACCGGGGGCATGCAGCATGAAGTGCTGGTGGGCACGGAAGTGGACTGGCTGACGCTGGACCAGCGCATGCTGCGCGTGAACCCGACCGCTGCCGCGCCCTACGCGCTCAACATCTACAACCCGGTCTACGGCCAGCCGCAGCCCACACCCGCGCCCAACACCGATACCAGCGAACGCCAGATCAGCACCGCGCTCTATCTGCAGGACCAGGTGAGTCTCGGCGATCGCTGGAAATTGCTGGCCGGCCTGCGTGCCGACGGCTTCCGCTCCACGCTCAACAACCTGCGCGCCGGCACCACCACCCGCCAGGACAAGACCGCCTATTCCCCGCGCCTGGGCCTGACCTATCTGTTCACGCCTGCGTGGTCAGCTTACGTCAGCGCCAGCAAATCCTTCCGTCCCAACAGCGGCAGCGATGTCAGCGGCAACGCCTTCAGCCCCGAGACTTCGCGCGCCGCCGAAATCGGCCTGAAGTTCCAGAGCGAAGACCAGCGCAGCGGCGCGACGCTGGCCGTGTTTGACATCACCAAGCAGAACGTGCTGACCACCGATCCGGCCAATCCGTCCTTCTCGATTGCCGCCGGCGAAGTGCGCAGCAAGGGCGTGGAGCTGGATGCCAACGCACGCCTGGGCCACCACTGGCGCCTGACCGGCAACCTGGCCTATACCGACGCTTACGTCAGCAAGGACAACACCCTGACGGTGGGCTCGCGGCTGATCAACGTGCCGCGTGTATCGGGAAGTGTACTGGCGGTGTTTGAAGATGCGTCCGCAAGTGGCTCGCCCTACGGTATCGGTGGTGGCCTGAACTACGTGGGCAACCGTACCGGTGACCAGGCGGGCAGTTTCAAGCTGCCCGCCTACGTGACGGCGCGTGCCCTGGCTTACTGGCAGTTCACGCCCAAGATGAAGCTGTCGCTGGACGTGAACAACCTCTTCAACAAGCGTTATTACAGCAGCTCCTACAGCAACGTATGGATCATGCCGGGCGATGAGCGTACCGCCACGCTGGCGCTCAACGTCAAGTTCTGAAGGAGCGCCACTTGGCTTGTCCACCCCCCGCGCCGCGCCGGCGCGCCTTGCTGGCGCTGCTGGCAGCGAGTCCGTGGCCGCTGGCATGGGCGCATGGCGATGAGGCCGGGCCCCATTCCCACGCCATCACGCAAACCGGCAGCGATGTCCTGACCGTGGTCGGTCCGTGGGAACTGACCGGGCTCGACCCTTCGCGCTCCGGCTACATGTTCGCCCGCATGGAGGTGCTGCAGACCCTGCTGGAGGTCGATGATGCCGGCCAGTTGCGGCCGGGACTGGCCACGGGCTGGCAGGTCAGTGCCGATGGCCTGCAATGGCGCTTTGCCCTGCCACGTGCACGGCGCTACCACGATGGCAGCGACGTCACGCCCGCCAGCATCCTGGCCTGTCTGCAGCGCGCCGCTGTCCGGCCAGGTGTACTGCAACTGGCAGGGATCACCGGGATGGCTGTACAGCAAAGTGAGCTGGTACTGTCCCTGCGCCAGCCCTTTGGTCCGCTGCCTTACCTGCTCACGCATTACTCCACGCAGATCCTGGCCCCGGCCAGTTTCGATGCGCAGGGCAATGTGGTGGCCATTCTCGGTACGGGGCCGTTCCGCATCAAGTCCATCAGTCTGCCGCAGCAGTTCGATGTCGAACGGGTGGAGGCCGCGCCGGGCAGGGCGGTGCAGCGGGCCCGCTACATCAGCGTCTCGCGTGCGGAAACGCGCACGCTGCTGGTCCAGAGCGGGCAGGCCGACCTGGCCTTCTCGCTGGATCCGCCCAGCATCCGCGCCTTGCAGGACAGTCCGCGTGCCGTGCTGCTGTCGGCCATGCTGCCGCGTACCACTCTCCTGAAGCTCAATGCCGGTCATCCTTTCCTGACCGATGTGCGCGTGCGCCGCGCCATTGCCCTGTGCATCGAGCGCGAGGGCATCGCACGTGCCTTGCTGCGCGATGCCGACCTCGGGGCCACGCAACTGCTGCCGCCTTCGCTGGCACGCTGGCATGACACTCGCCTGCCGCCCCTGCATACCGATCTGAAGCAGGCCCGCCGCCTGCTGGAAGAGGCCGGCTGGCGTCTCGGTGCCGACGGTACGCGCTGGAGGGACGGCCAGAAGTTGCAATTGACGTTGACCACCTTTGTGGACCGTCCCGAGTTGCCGCTGATCGCCACCGCCTTGCAGGAAGAGATGCGCCAGATCGGCATCGCGGTGCGCGTGACCATCGGCAATTCCAGCGACATTCCCGCCGGCCATCGCAGCGGCCAGCTGCAGATGGCGCTGGCCGCACGCAATTACGGCAACCTGCCCGACCCGGTAGCCAGTCTCCTGCAGGACTTCGGCCCGCAGGGCGGTGACTGGGGCGCCATGGGCTGGTACAACCAGGAAGTGCCGGCCCTGCTGGCCAGACTGGCGGCCACTCCGGCCGGTGAGGGCGACAGTGGCCGCGCCGAACGCGCGCGCATCGTGGCGGTACTGCAGGAGCAGTTGCCGGTGATCCCGGTGGTCTGGTATCGCCAGACCTGCGCCGTCAGCCGCCGCCTGCGCGGTGCCAGCATCGATCCCTTTGAACGCAGTTACCGCATCGCTTCCCTGCAATGGACCTGACCCGCCTCCTGACCTTACCCCCGGCCACGCGCCGGCAACTGGCCAGCGCCCTGGGCCAGCGCTTGCTGCAAGCGGCGCTGGTGGCGCTGCTGGTCGGCACGCTGTGCTTCTTCATGACGCGCCTGCTGCCCGGCGACATGGCCTATCGCATCGCCGCCGGCCGCTACGGCTACGACATGGTGACCACCGAAGCGGCCCTGGCCGTGCGCGCCGAACTGGGCCTGGACCAACCCTGGTTCATGGCCTTGAGCGAGTGGTGGAGCCGCCTGCTGCATCTGGACCTGGGCGTGTCGCAAGTGACGGCACTGCCGGTGCTGGTGGAAATCACGCATCAGCTGGGCCCGACGCTGCGCCTGTCTTTCCTGGCGATGGTGCTGTCGCTGCTGATCGGCCCGACCCTGGGCGTGCTGGCGGGACTGCATCCCGGTGGCTGGCTGGACCGCGCCACGCTGGCGGTGTCGGTGTTGTTGCGGGCCTTGCCGTCCTTCCTGCTGGGACTGGTGCTGGTGTTGCTGTTCTCGGTGCAATTGGGCGCCTTGCCGGCGGCCGGGCACACCGACCACGGCGGCATCCTGCTGCCGGCACTGACGTTGGCGCTGGGGCTGTCGGCAGTGTCCTGCCGGGTGGCGCGCGATGCCATGGTGCAGGTGCGTGCATCCGAGTATTTCGCCTTCGCGCTGACCAAGGGGCTCACGCCCGCACAGGCCTTGCTGCGCCATGGCGTGCGCAACGTGGCCGCACCGGTGACCGCCTACCTGGGCGTGCAGCTGGTGATGCTGGTCGAAGGCGTGGTGCTGGTGGAAACCATCTTCGCCTGGCCGGGCATCGGCCACGCGCTGGTGCATGCCATCTTCGGACGGGACGTGCCGATGATCCAGGGCACGGCGCTGGTGCTGGGTTTGCTCTTCGTTCTTTTCAACGCGCTGGTGGATGCCGCCTGCGCCTTCATCGATCCGCGTCGCCGACCATGAGCCTGTCTTCCGACTATTTGCTTGAGCCCGAGGCGCGGCGCTTGGCCTCCGCACAGATCGCAGGCGTACTGCTGCTGGTGCTGATCGTGCTGTTCGCGTGGCTGGGACCCTTGCTGATCGATGCCGATCCGGCGCGCCAGCAACTGGCGCGCTTTCTGGAAGCGCCCAGCCTGGCCCATCCGCTGGGCTATGACCAGCTCGGCCGCGACATGCTGGCGCGACTGGTGCACGGCACCCGGCTGTCGCTGTCGCTGGCGGTGGTGAGCGTGCTCTCGGCGGCCATTCCCGGTGTGCTCATCGGCTTGCTGGCGGCCTGGTGCGGCGGCTGGGTCGAGCGCGTGCTGGCGGCCTTCGCGGACGCCGTGCTGGCCTTGCCCGGCCTGCTGCTGGTGTTGTTGCTGGCGGCGTTTGCGCCGGGCGGGTTCTGGCCGCTGTATGTCGGCATTTCGCTGGCCTTGTGGGTTGAATATTTCCGCGTAGTGCGTGCGGCCAGCCGCATCCTGCTGGCGAGTCCGCAGGTGGAAGCCTCGCGTCTGCTGGGTTTTGGTCCCGGCTACATCGTGCGTCGCCACCTGCTGCCGGCACTCCTGCCGCGCCTGTTCACGCTGATGCGCTTCGGACTGGCGGGGGCGGTGCTGGCGATGTCGGCGCTCGGTTTCGTCGGTGTCGGGCTGCAGCCGCCCACGCCGGAACTGGGCGTGATGATGATCGAACTGCTGCCGTATTACCGCGAGGCGCCGTGGCTGCTGGGTGCGCCGGTAGGGGTACTGTTTCTCACCTTGCTGGGTTTGCTGTTGTTGTCACCACAGAAGGGACAGGCATGAACATACTTACCCCGGATGCGGCTTTGCGGGTGCAGGACCTGTCCGTCTGGCACGGCCAGAGCGCGCTGGTGCAGGGCATCGATTTTTCCATTGCGCGCGGCGGGGTGATGACCCTGCTGGGCGAGAGCGGTTCGGGCAAGTCGCTGCTGGCCCAGGCCATCATGGGCAATCTGCCGGGCAGCCTGCGCTGCAGCGGGCAGATCGAGATCGATGGCCAGCGCAGTGATGCGGCCGATACCGCCGTGCGCCAGCGCGGCTGGGGACGGCGCATTGCGCTCCTGCCGCAGGAACCCTGGCTGGCGCTGGACCCGACCATGACGGTCGCGCGCCAGGTGGCCGAAACCTATGAACTGGTCAGCCATCCCGCCGCCGATACCCAGGACGACAGCCTGCGCGCTGCACGCAAAGCAGCGCGCACCCTGGCCGGGCAGGCACTGGCCAGCCTGGGATTGGAGGACGCAGCCGACAAGTATCCCTTCATGATCTCGGGCGGCATGGCCCAGCGGGTAGCCTTCCTGGCCACGCACGCGGCGGGCGCGCCCCTGCTGATCATCGATGAGCCGACCAAGGGGCTGGATGCGGACCGGCGCGGCGAGGTGCTGGCCTTGCTGCAGGCGGCGCAGCAGCAGGGCATGAGCCTGCTGTGCATCACCCATGATGTATGGCTGGCGCGAGCGCTGGGCGGAGAACTGGCGGTGATGCTCAACGGATGTCTGGTGGAACGCGGTCCGGCTGACGCGCTTCTGGCCCGGCCACAGCATGCTTATACGCGCCGCCTGCTGGCGGCGGATCCGGCCTGCTGGACGCCACCGGTAGCAGCTGGGGCGAGCGCCGGCCCTTCATCACCGGTGATCGTCGAGGTCAGCAAGGTGGCCAAGACTTTCGGCCAGCAGGCGCTGTTCAGCGATGTCAGTGCCCGTATCCATGCCGGCGAAATCGTCGCCATCAGCGGTCCCAGCGGGGCCGGCAAAACCACGTTCGGCAACATCGTGCTGGGCCTGTTGTCGCCGGATGCGGGGCAGGTCACGCGCGCCCCCGGCCTGGCGCGCACCGCCTTCCAGAAGATCTATCAGGATCCGGCGGCAGCGTTCGCGCCCGCCGTCACGCTGCGTCAGTCACTGCGCGATCTGGTGCGCCTGCACGGCCTCGACTGGCAGCGCCTGGAAGCGCTGCTGGCGCGCATGCGTGTCTCGCCCGCACTGCTGGAGCGTCTGCCGCGCCAGGTGTCGGGCGGCGAGCTGCAGCGCATCGCGCTGGCGCGCGTGCTGTTGCTGCAACCGGCACTGATCTTTGCGGATGAACCGACCTCGCGCCTGGATCCGCTGACCCAGCAGGAAGTCATTGCCTTGCTGGTGGAAGAAGCCAGGCAGGCGGGCAGTGCCGTGCTGCTGGTGACGCACGATGCCGATATCGTGCGTTGTGTGGCGGATCGCCGCTTGTACCTGGTGCCGGCGGCGCAGCCTGCCTGAGTGGCGCAATACAGTCTGAGCCGGGCGTAATACAGCGGGGCGCTGACCGCCGGCCGCTCAGGCGCTGTCTTCGTCGCGGCCTTCCGGGTGCAGTGATCCGGGGGCCATCTGGCCGCTCAACAGCACGCTGTTCCACTTGCCCTGGGCCGAGGTCGCGCCCTCGGGCAGGAGCATGTAGGACAGGCTCTGCAAGCCGCAATACTGTTCCAGATAATCGCGCGCATGCGCCATGCGCGCCCGCAGCTGGGTGATGCTGTCCTTGCCGCCGGGCTGCATGGGCAGAAATTCAAACACCACCTCCGGATGCAGGAATTCGGTCAGGTGCCGGATCACCTGTTCGGCATCGGATGCTTCGGTGATGAATTCGTGATGGGCCGGACTGGCTTCATCACGCAACTGGTAGCGGATCAGGCAGCGCATCGTTCACCTCAGGCCAGGATAGTCGGAGATCACGGACAGGCGGGGATAGTCATGCTGGATGGCGCGGTCGCGGCCTTGTTCCTTGGCGCGATAGAGGGCGGCGTCGGCGGTGTCGATCAGTTCGCGTGCATCGACCTGCGCACCCTTGCCGCTGGCCAGGCTGGCGGCGCCCACGCTGATGGTGACATGGCCGACCGAGCTGCCTTCGTGCGGGATGTTCAGGGCGCGCACGGCCTGCACCAGGCGGCTGGAAATGGCGCTGGCACTGGCGGCATTGCAATTGGGCAGGATCAGCGCGAATTCCTCGCCGCCGTAGCGCGCCACGATGTCGCCCTGGCGGCGCGCCACGCCGTTGAGGGCGGCGGCCACCTGCTTGAGACAGATGTCGCCCGCAGCGTGGCCGTAGGTATCGTTGTAGCGTTTGAAGTGGTCCACATCCACCATGATCAGCGAGAGCGATTCGCCGGACCGGTTCAGGCGCGCCAGTTCAGCCGTCAGGGCGGCATCGAAATAGCGGCGGTTGAAGACGTCGGTCAGGCCATCCTTCTGCGACTGCGCTTCCAGGGTGCGATACAGGCGTTCCAGTTCGGTCCGCGCGGTGATGGCTTCCAGCTCCGCATTCTCGCGCCCGGCCACTTGCGCCACCAGGCGATTGCCGCCATAGGCGATGATGATGAGCAACAGCGTCACCGCGATGCCGCGGATCCACACGCGCCGCGTCCAGTCTTCCAGCACGTCGTCCTTGGCCAGCGCCACCGCCACGAACAAGGGATACAGGCTGCAATGCTGGAAGGCGGTCAGGCGCACGATGTCGTCGCGCGGCGAGCGCAACTCGAAGCTGCCTTGTTCGGCCTTGCTCAGGTAATTGGTGACCAGCGCCGACTTGGAAATGTCCAGCCCGATCGAATAGCTCAGCAGCGGCTGGCGATAGATCACGGTACCTTCGTTGAGTCCGAACAGGATGGCGCCATCGCGGCCGATGGCGAACTGTTCGTAATAGCGCTGGAAGTGGGAGAGGTCGACATCGGCCACCACCACGCCGGCAAAGCTGCCGTCTGCATGGTTGACGCGGCGGCTCATGGTCACGATCCACTGGCCGTTGGTGCGGCTGCGCATGGGCTTGCCGATGTAGGCCTGGTCGGTACGCAGGCGCTGGTGATGCAGGAAATAATCATCCTGGATGTAGCGGTGTTCCAGGGTGGCTTGCGAGGTGCCGATGGCCAGACCCGTTTCGTCATACACCATCAGCCCGGCCAGTTGCGGCACGGCGGCCACCGAGGCCACCATGAACTCGTGGGTGCGGCGACGGCCGGCTACGCCGGGGCCGTCATATTCCATGTGCTCCTGGATGCCCAGCAGCACCACGTCGATTTCCTTGAAGGACTGGTCGGCATGCTGGGTCAGGGCCAGCGCCATGTTGGAGGCATTGCGGATGGCCTCGTCGGTGGCCACTTCATAGGCTCGCCAGGCCGACCAGGCCTCCAGTACCACGATGATGAGACAGACCACGACCACGAACAGCTTGGCCGTCTTGGATGCGCGCTGAATTCTTTGTTCTGGCATGTTGTCGCTTTCCCCCGGAAACGGCGTTTCCCCCCCGGCACCTTTCTTGCCCGATTGCATTGTTGTTGAAGCTGTTGGGCACGTCTATCAGGGATGTCCTGAACTTGTACGGAGATTAACAGATTCCCCCCTCGCAGGGGCAAGCGTCCCCGTGCTGCACGTGCGGCAGCGGGGCCCCTGTGGCCCGCTGCCGTGGTGTGCCCGCCTCAGTCGTAACGGCGGCTGAAGAGGATGTTCAGGCCATTGATGGTCCCGGCGCGCGCCACTACCGACCAGCGCCGCGAGATCTGCCAGGTGGCCTTGGCCACGCTGGCGGCCCCCTGCAGGCTCTGCTCGTAGCCCAGCGTGATCTTCTCGGTGATGGCCTTGCCCAGGTTGACCACTTGGTCGTCCGTCAGTCCCGATTCGCTGGAGCCGATGCTGAACTGGTCCAGCCCGATATCCTTGGCGATGCGCTTGCCGCCCATGTTGCCCACCAGCGCCAGCGCCTGGCTGCTGGCGGTACGCTGGCCGATGCTGGAGCTGTCGGTGCCGTGGCCAAACATCATCCAGGACAGTTTTTCGTCATCCGGCACATTGGGTTCGGACACCAGCTGCACGCGCGGCTGGTTGGCATTGCCGGTCACCGAGACCCCGGCTTCGACATCCTGGTTGCGGCGCATGGCCAGGATGTTGATGTTGGGATTGGCGATCGGCCCCTGGAAGTTGATGATGCCGCGCTCGATATTGAGTTTTGTGCCAAAAGCTTCATAACTGCCCTCGGCCACGTTGATGGTGCCCGTGGCGCGCAGCGGCGAGAGCGGTTCGCTGCGAACATTCATATCGCCCCGCAAGCGCAGGTCTGCGCCGCTGCCGCGGAAGCGGAAGTCGTTGCCCAGGTCGACCGCCAGGTTGATGACCGGGGCGAACTTGCTGGCCGGTTTTTCGGTGGCCGCTTCCAGTTTCTGCTGCGAGGAGGCCGCCGCACCGACGCGGTTCTTGCCGCTGCGGCTGACGATGACCACGTCATCGCCCAGCTTGGGGGCGCTGCTCTTGGGCAGGTCGAACAGGGCGCGGTCCACGGTGAACTTGCCATCCACCCGCAACTGTTCGTTGACGTTGCTGATCTTGCCTTCGCCGGAGAGCATCAGCTGGCGGTCCGGGCTGGCGAACAGTTCCAGATGGTCGGCGGTGAGGGTGGCGTTGAGGTCGGGATTGTCGGCCCCCAGCTGGATCTTGCCGCCGGCGCGCAGGGTGCCGCGTCCACCGTGGAATTCGATCTGGCGCAGTTCGATCACGTTGCTGTCCATGACGATGCGCACGATGCCATCCTTGAGCTGGATGCCCTGGTCGAATTCGGTCACGGCCAGGTTGTCGCCATTGATGGCCCCGGACAGGCGCGGCTGCGCCAGCGTGCCGCCGGCATTGAGGCTGGCGGCCAGCTTGCCGTTGAGGCTCACCTGCGGGCCGATCAGGTCGCCCACGCGCTTGAGTTCCGGTACATCGAGACTGGCCTTCAGGTTCAGCGGCGATTCGGGGGCCAGCGCCAGCAGCGTGTCTACGCGGCGCAGGCCGATATCTCCGCCGAGGTCCAGCGTGCCGATGCGGGCGGCGTTGACGCGGCCGGTGACGTTCATGCGCTCGCCCTGGAACTGGCTGCGCAGCTGCAGTTCGGACAGGCCCATGGCCGCTTCGCCGACGCTGGTGGTCACGCGCACGTCGCCTGACTTGCGCGCGATCTGCAGATAGCCGCTGGCGGTCTCGGCCAGGTTGAAGTCCCAGTCGCTGTCCAGCACCAGGTCGGTCTTGACCGGTGGCGGCGTGCCGGTGAACTGCTGTACCAGTTCCAGCACCCGGCCCACATCCAGCGCGCGTACCTGTCCGGCGGAAGCCAGACGGCCCTGGCGGTAGGACAGGCGCTTGAGATCCAGCGCGGTGCGGTCGATCTCGATGCGGGTGCTGCCGGCCTCGATGCCCTCGGCCGAGGCGTCCAGCGTGAGCGGGCTGGTCATGGCGATGCGCGGCAAGCCCTGGTTGCTGAACTGGTCCAGACTGCCGGCCCAGCCATAGTTGCCACGGGTCTTTTCAGTGACTTTCCCGTGCGCGGCCAGGTTCAGGTCCAGCACCTGATCGGCCAGCTTGCCCTTGGCTTGCAGGGCCAGCGTGTGGCTGGCATAGGTGCCATCGAGCTTGAGCGACAGGCGCGCCAGTTCGGCTTGCGGGCCGCTGTAGCCATCGCCTTCCAGGGTCAGGGCCAGGCGGTTGTCGGGCGAAGCCACGCCGGCAGCCAGGTTGCTGTGCAACTCGCTCTGGCCGGACAGGTGATGCAGCTTGTGCGGGCCGAAGGCCAGTTGCTCGGCCTGGAAACTGGCCAGCAGGTTGGGGCGTTCGCGCGTGCCGCTGAGGATGCCATCCACCCGCAACAGCCCGCCCAGTCCATAGCCCAGGCGCGCCAGTTGCGGTGCATCGACCTTGAGCTTGAGCTTGTCGCGGGCGGTGCCGAAGCTGCCGTCCAGATCCAGCGTATTGCCGGCGATCTGTACATTGGCGCGGCTGGGCAAGAGGCGCATGCCGGCCAGGTTGATGTCGCCCTGGCCGCTCATGGGCAGGGCGTCGTAGGTGCTGTCATGGATGCGGAAGCCCAGCTTGAGCTTCAGCTCAGGCGAGAGTGCACCGGCGGCATTGAAATCCATGTTGATGCGCGCCGGCACCGGTTTGGAAGCCGCTGCTGCGGTGCGTTTGCGACCCTTGCCCGTACTTGCGGGCGGCGGCGTCACTGCCTGCAGCACGGCGGTCGGATCGAAGTCCACCAGGCGGCCCTTGAAGGCGTAGTCCATGGCAGCGGCGGTCTGCAGCGTGCCGGAGGTTTCCAGGCGCGACTTGCCGGCCGTCAGCGAGGCCTCGCGCAGTTGCACGCGATCTTGGCCGATCACGCTGTCCACATGCAGCTTCAGCGTGCTGTCCTGCAGGGTCAGGAGGACTTGCTGGGCGTCGGGAGCGAGCGTGAGGTCGACCGGACCGGACAGCCGGGTCGGGCGCACCTGGCGATGCAGCTGGTTCAGGTCCAGATCGCTCACGCGCAGCTTGAACTGTCCGGACAGCGGTTCCTGCTTGCCGGGCTCGCTGCTGCCGGGCCGGAACTGGCCGCTGCCTTCGATGCGCCCTTGCTGCGGCAGACGGATCTCCAGCCGCGACAGGGTTTGCTGCTGCAGGTCCAGTTTCAGGTCGGCGCTGGCCGAGAGCAGCGGCAGGCGTTGCTGGTCCAGGCTGCCGGGACGGGCGTTGTCGATCTCGACGCGGCCGGCGACTTGCAGCGGTGCGTCGGCGGCCAGGCCGGCGGGCGGCGCGAGGTCGGCGCGCAGGTTCAGGTCGGCGGCCGGTGCGGCGGCGTTGAAGGCTTGCGGATTGAGGTGTTGCAGGTCCACCTTGGCGCGTTTGAGCGGCATGCTGGCAAAGGGCGTGGCGATGATGTCGGCATGGCCCTTGAGCTTGTCGCCGCCGGCGGTGAGCGCGATGCCCAGTTCCTGCAGAGAGCCCGACAGTTGCGCCGCCAGCTGGTATTGCTCCTTGCTTTCGCCATATTGGTAGGCACCGGCCAGTTCCAGCCCGCCGCCGATGGCGAAGGGCTGCTTGCCGTTCAGGTGCAGCAGGGCGGTGGCGTCACCGAAAGGCGTGGTGAGGCTGTTCAGCACCAGCGTGTGCTGCACGCCGTCGGAGTTGCCGTGCAATTTCAGTTTGGACAGTTCGGTGTTGGAGGTGCCCTGGGTCAGGCTGAGGCTGGCCAGACTGATCTCGCGGATGTCCAGCGCCAGCGGGATCTCCAGCGAGCCCGGCATGCTGCTCGGTTCGGACGGCGAGGGTTGCTGGTTCAGGCGCACCTTGCCGACGCGCAGGTAATCGATAGTGAATCTGCGTTGCAGCAGCGCCAGATGCCAGCGCGCATCCACGCTGTCGATGTCGAGGATGCGCTTCTCATCCTGGTAATGCAGATCGCGCAGACGCAGACCGTCGGCCACGGTACCGCCCAGCAATTGGCCGGAGAGTTTGCCGTCGAGCGTCTTGACGGCGGTATTCCAGAGCAGGCGGGCACCGCTCTCGGTATGGGTGGCATACAGGGCGGCACCGGCGGCGGCCAGCACCAGCAGGGCCACGGTGCCACCGCTCCACGCGGCGATACGGCGGCCGCGGCTGGCGCGACGGCGCGGCGGCGGTGCGGAGGGGGCTTGCTGCGGATCGTGTTGCGGTTCGCTCATGCTGGTGGGTGATTCGAATTCAGTTCATCGGGAGGCGGCGCGGATGCTGCCCGGGCGCTAGAAGGCGATGCCCAGCGAAATGTGCGGCCGTATCTGACGCTTCTGGATGCCATAGGCCAGGTCCAGATTGAGCGTGCCGACCGGGCTGCGCCAGCGCGCACCGGTGCCGACCCCGTGATAGAAGGTCTTGTTGTTCCAGTTGTCGGCCGCGGCACCGACGTCGTAGAACACCGCCGCGCCCCAGTTCTCGCTGAACCAGCGCTGGTATTCCGAGCTGCCCACGGCCAGGTACTTGGTCGGGTAGACGGTGCCGTTCTGCTCGTTGCCGATGCTCTGGTAACTGTAGCCGCGCACCGAGTCATTGCCGCCGGTACGGAACAGCAGCGAGGGCGGTACCGCGCCGGCACTGCCTGCGGTGAAGACCCCGCCCAGCTCGGCGCGCAGCACCACGATGTCGCGCTTGCCGACCGGGACGAACTGCTTGAAGCGCCCGTACAGGCGCGAGAAGCTCTGGTCGGTCAGCAAGCCCTTGAGGGCGAAGCCGGCTTCCAGCGTCAGCAGATTGCCTTTACGCGGGAAGATCGGATCATCCACATTGCGGCGCGACCACGCGAAGCCCGGCACCAGCGCACGGTGCTTGCCGGGCGTGACGATGGTGTTGGCGGGCAGGGTGCTGCCATCTTCCTGGCTCAGCTCGTCGCGGTAGTAGGTGAGCGAGTAGGTGGTGTCGTAGTTCTCGCTGTTGCGGGCCCGCTTGAAACCGACCTGCTGGCTGCGCAGGTCGATGCCTTCGAGCTTGGTACGGTCGTAAGAAGTGTTGATGCTGTTGACGAAGGCCTTGTCATCCGGCGGCATGGCCAGCGACAGCACGCCGTACTGGCGCTTCTGCTCCAGACGCAGCTGGCTGTCGAAAACGTAGGCCTTGTTGAACACGTTGTAGTGCGAATAGCGGCCTTCGACCTGGGCACCGGTATCGGTGCTGTAGCCGACACCGGCACGCACGCGCTGAGTCGGGAATTCGGTGACCTGCACCTTCACCGGCGTTTGCTCGGGGTGCTCGGGATCGTCATCGATGGCCACGATGGCATTGGAAAAATACGGCGTGTTCTGGATCTGCCGCTGCAGGGCCAGCAGACGATTGACGTCATAGGGCTCGCCCACGGTGAGCGGATTGACGTTGCGGATGATGCTTTCCGGATAGCGCCGCGTGCCGGTGATCTGCAAGGGGCCCAGCGTGAACGCCGGGCCGCTGTCATAGCGCACGGCCAGGTCGGCCTGGTGTTCGTCCGGATCGACGCGTGCCTCGGAGCTGGCGATGCGGGCGGCGGCGTATTTCTTTTGCTGCAGCTTTTCCAGGCCGGCGTTCTTGGCACGGTTCCAGTCTTCCTGGCGGAAGGGCTGCCCGACGGGCAGCGACCAATCCTCGCGCAGGCGGGCCACGGTCGCCTGATCGTCGCGGGCGGCTGCGCCGGTGACGCTGACCTCGGCCGAACTGATCTCGGTGCGTGGACCGGGGTCGACGCTGATGGTGATGCGGCGTACGGCCTGCTTGCCTTCGGCACCGGCCTCGGTCTGCGCGCTGACCTTGGTGACCGGGGTGAAATAGCCCTCGGTGGAGGTCAGTTCGCGCACCTGGTCGCCGGCGGTATCCATCATGAACTTGAGCTGTTCATCGCTGATGTCGTCGCGGTCCTGATAGCGAGAAATGTCCAGGAAATCCTTCAGCAGCGACTGCACCGGCTTGGGTGCGTCGATCTGTACCTTGTAGGCGGCGTGGGCGGTGTCGGCGGCGCAAAATAAAAAGGCGATGGCCAGGCTGCGGGTCCAAGTCATTGATTCACTGCATCATCGGTTGTCGGTTGAGGCGGCCAGCCTGACGCGCCGTGGGGCAAGTCGGGTAGGATGAGGGCTGGCGGCGCACGCCACTCAGGCCTGACCCGCGCGCGGCGCGGATAGTTCCTGGCCGGTGCAGGCGGCGAAAGCTTCATGTCCGGGTCGTCCCGGGTGTCTCTCGTGACACTGGTTCGTTGCCCCGCCGCTTGCGGTCGTGCCGGAGCAAGGGCTGGATGGCCCTCGCTCCTGTTCATCTCGCTATTGTAATGCCCCGGCAGTGGTTGCCGCGCGGGCAATCTGGCAGCACATCGAAGGAGAATGCAGTGAGCAGCAGTGTCAGTGTGAGTATTGATGCGTATTCGGAAAAAGCGACCTGTGAGCGCCTGATATGGGTACATCGCTGGACCGACAAGCTGTTGAGTTTCCGCACCACGCGCCCGGCCGGCTATCGTTTCACGGCAGGCCAGTTCGCGCGCCTGGGACTGGAGATCGACGGCGAGGTGGTCTCGCGTGCCTATTCCATCACCTCGGCGGAAGGGGACGACTATCTGGAGTACTACGCCATCATCGTCCCTGAAGGAAAATTCACATCGCGCCTGAACCAGCTTCAGCCGGGCGATGCCGTCTGGGTCGAGAAGCTCAGTTATGGCTTCATGACGGCTGACCGTTTCGTTGATGGCCGGCAGGTGTGGATGCTGGCCACGGGTACCGGGCTGGGGCCTTATGTCGCTATCCTGCAGCAGCCGGAGGTGTGGCAGCGGTTCAGCGATCTGGTGGTGGTGCACGGGGTGCGCCAGCGCGAGGAACTGGCCTACGCCGAGACCTTCGCCCGCCTGCAGCAACAGGCCCGTGCGCAAGGGTGGCCGGCGCGCCTGCAGCTGCTGCGCTGCGTGACGCGTGATGCCGCTCTGCCGGACGAGCCGGGCTGGCTGGCCGGACGCATCACTACCCTGCTCAAGGAAGGCCGGCTGGAACAGGCCAGCGGACTGACCCTGGCACCCGAGCACAGCCGCGTGATGGCCTGCGGCAATCCGGACATGGTCACCGAGGTGCGTGAGCTGCTGCGCGAGCGCGGCATGACGCCCTTGCGGCGCACCGGGGGCGGACAGTTCGTGACCGAGGATTATTGGTGAGATTGTGCTGTGACAGGTGAAGCGACTGAAGCGAGCGAGGCAGGTGAGACACCAAAGAAGAGGGTGCGTGAAAACGCAGGTGAACTTCAAACGATGTCGAGCCTTTCGATAAATATCTTTTGGATATCTCCGCTATAAGCCGTAGATAGAATAGTTTCTATTGACACGTCGAATTAATTCGATTTTTTGTGGGAATAACGCAGTTTCCTTTCTATTTTCTCCAGATTTTCTCTATCTCCTAGGAGTGGAATTTTTCGCGATGCCGTTGCGGCATCGCCCTGGGCGGGGAGTCGACATCGATGCAGACAAATCGAGGGCCGCAAGTCGAGGCGAACCAGTGGAGGATGAGCGAGGGCAAAGATGTCGCGGCGTCGCCACCTGTCAGTCAATTGAACCATTTGGGGGTAGCATGAATTTGAAGAAAGTCCTGCACGTTGCCATTGCCGATGATCATCCCATCGTGCTGGGAGCGCTTCGGGGTGAGCTGGCGCGTTTGCCGGAAATCCGCATCGACCTGGAGGTTGAGAATGGCGAGGCGCTGATCAGTGCGCTGAAGCGTTCGCCGTGCGAAATCGTCATTACCGACTTCGCCATGCCGGCCGATGACAGCGACGAGTCGGATGGTTTTGCGCTGGTCAAGCGCTTGAAGACCGAGCATCCCTCGACCAAGGTGATTGTCTACACCGCGATGAACAATGGTGCGGTGATCCGCCGCCTGTATCGCATGGGCGTATTTGCCGTCATCAACAAGCGCGAGAAGACCGACGAGCTGATCAATGCCTGCCTGGCCACGCAGAGCAGCAAGCAGCTGTATTTTCCGGTCTCGCTGCGTGGCGAGCTGGAGATGAGCTGGGCGCAGGGTGAAGGTTTCGGCCTGGTGCGCGAATTGACCCAGAGCGAACTGGAAGTGGTGCGCCTGTTCGTGGAAGGGCAGTCTTTGGGCGAAATCTGCGTGCGCCTGTCGCGTACGCCCAGCACCATCAGTACCCACAAGAACAATGCCATGCGCAAGCTGGGCCTGAGTACGGATGCGGAGCTGATCAAGTATGCGTATTCGACGGGGATGATCAACTGAGGCCTGCGGCCTCCCGGCACCGCAGGGGTGCCGGCTTGGCAGAGAGCAGCCAGACGCACATACAGCGCGCCAAAACAAAAAGCCCGGTCACCAGGACCGGGCTTTTTGCATGAATCTTTGGGGTGGCTGATGGGACTCGAACCCACGACGACAGGAATCACAATCCTGGACTCTACCAACTGAGCTACAGCCACCGTCGACTGTCAGACAGACTCGCGTCCGTCATCAAGTAAGCGAAAGATTATACAAACACTTGCAGGGAATGGCAACATATTTCAATGCAAATTGGCAATTGCCCTGAAATTTCTTTCCGCAACCCTACCCATCCGCGTCAGCCGCCCGTTTGCGGCTGCAAGGCCTGCACCGGCGGATCAAGCTTGAGCAGTCCCCGGAAAGCCTGTTCCAGCGTCGAGCGGCTGGCCGTGGTGAAGCCCGCCAGCGAACCGGTCGCTGCTTGCGCTTCCAGGCCTTCGGTGGCCAGCAGGCGCTGCAGTTGCCGGGTCACGGCCTGGCCGGTATCGATGATGTCCGGAATGCCCCCCGCCAGGCGCTGGCAGACGCTTTCGATGGCTGGACGCACGAAGGGGTAGTGGGTGCAGCCCAGCACCAGTGTATCGGCCCCTTGTTCCAGCAGCGGACCCAGGTAGCGCTCCAGCAATTGCACCGTGGCCGGCGAATACAGTTCGCCTTTCTCGATCAGGTCCACCAGTCCCACGCAAGCCTGGGGCAGGTAGCGCACCTGATACCGGGCTTCCATCTGCTGCTGCAGCAAGGCAAAGCGCTGGCTGGCCAGGGTACTGCGGGTGGCCAGCACGCCGACGGTGCCGCTGCGGGTTTGCTGGGCTGCAGGCTTGAGGCCGGGCTCGATGCCCACCACGACCAGTTGCGGCCAGCGCGCGCGTATCGCCTGGATGGCCGCCGCCGTGGCCGTGTTGCAGGCCACCACCAGGGCCTTGATTTCCTGCTCCAGCAAGAAGGACGCGATGGTCAGCGAGCGCTCCACGATCTGCGCCTCGGTCTTGTCACCATAGGGTGCATAGCCGGAGTCGGCGAAGTAGATCAGCTGTTCACGGGGCAGGGCGGAATGAATGTGCAGCAGCACCGACAAGCCGCCGATACCGGAATCGAAAATGCCGACCGCAGCGTTGGCTGCGGCCGGCATCGGGCTACTGCTGTCGGACCCGGCGGCAGAAGGCGCACTGACCTGCTTGACGGCTTCATTCATGGTGCTGCGCGCGCTCCTGCAACGGGGTCGGCCTGGAATCGAATCAGGCCGTGGTGACGGGGATCTTGGACAGGGACACGCTCTGGGCGATCTTTTCCTTCCATTCGGCCGGCCCGGTGTTATGCACCGAGATGCCGTTGGCGTCCACGGCCACCGTCACCGGCATGTCCTTGACGTCGAATTCGTAGATCGCTTCCATGCCCAGGTCGGCAAAGCCCAGCACCTTGGCCGACTTGATCGCCTTGGACACCAGGTAGGCCGAACCACCCACGGCCATCAGGTAGGCCGACTTGTGCTTCTTGATCGCCTCGATGGCGGCCGGGCCGCGCTCGGACTTGCCGATCATGGAGATCAGGCCGGTCTGTTCCAGCATCATGTCGGTGAACTTGTCCATGCGGGTGGCGGTGGTCGGGCCAGCCGGACCCACCACTTCGTCGCGCACCGGATCGACCGGGCCGACGTAGTAGATCACGCGGTTGGTGAAGTCCACCGGCAGCTTCTCGCCCTTGGCCAGCATGTCCTGGATGCGCTTGTGGGCGGCATCGCGGCCAGTCAGCATCTTGCCATTCAGCAGCAGGGTCTGGCCCGGCTTCCAGGAGGCGACTTCTTCCTTGGTCAGGGTATCCAGGTTGACGCGCTTGGACTTCTCGGTGTCGGCCACCCAGTGCACTTCCGGCCAGTCCGACAGCGACGGCGGCTCCATGTAGGCCGGGCCCGAGCCATCCAGCACGAAGTGGCCGTGACGGGTTGCGGCACAGTTGGGGATCATCGCCACGGGCTTGGAGGCCGCGTGGGTCGGGTGCATCATGATCTTCACATCCAGCACGGTGGTCAGGCCGCCCAGGCCCTGTGCGCCGATGCCCAGTGCGTTGACCTTCTCATAGAGCTCGATCCGCAGCTCTTCGGTCTTGTTCTGCGGGCCGCGCTTCAGGAGCTCGTACATGTCGATGTCTTCCATCAGCACTTGCTTGGCCATCAGCATCGCCTTCTCGGCCGTGCCGCCGATACCGATGCCCAGCATGCCCGGCGGGCACCAGCCGGCGCCCATGGTCGGGACCGTCTTGAGGACCCAGTCCACCAGGTTGTCGGAGGGATTCAGCATGACGAACTTGGTCTTGTTCTCGGAGCCACCGCCCTTGGCGGCAATCTGCACGTCCACGGTGTTGCCGGGCACCAGTTCCATGTGGATCACGGCCGGGGTGTTGTCCTTGGTGTTCTTGCGCTCGAACTGCGGGTCGGCCACGATCGAGGCGCGCAGCACGTTGTCCGGGTGCGAGTAGCCACGGCGCACGCCTTCGTTGACGGCGTCGGCAATCGAGCCCGAGAAGCCCTCGAAGCGCACGCCCATGCCGATCTTCAGGAAGACGTTGACGATGCCGGTGTCCTGGCAGATCGGGCGCTTGCCCTCGGCGCACATGCGCGAGTTGGTCAGGATCTGGGCGATCGCATCCTTGGCGGCCGGGCTCTGCTCGGTCTCGTAGGCGCGGGCCAGATGCTGGATGTAATCGGCCGGATGGTAGTAGCTGATGTACTGCAGCGCGGCGGCGACGGATTCGATGAGATCGTCTTGCTTGATGATGGTCATGGCTGGTTCTCTCGGTTTGGATGAAGCAAAGTCAGTGCGGCTTGTCGGAGGGTTCGGAAGGATGCACCATCAGCCGGTCGCAATACGCGATGGCCATGGCCGACAAGAGGAAGGCGATATGGATGCCGGTCTGGGCGATGAGCGTCTTGGCGTCATACAGATTGGCATTGATGAAGGTTTTGAGCAGGTGGATCGACGAGATCCCGATGATGGCCGTGGCCAGCTTGACCTTCAGGACAGAAGCGTTCACATGCGAGAGCCACTCGGGCTGGTCCGGATGGCCTTCCAGGTTCATGCGCGAGACGAAGGTTTCATATCCGCCCACAATCACCATGATCAGCAGGTTGGAAATCATCACCACGTCGATCAAGGCCAATACCACCAGCATGATGGTTTGTTCATTGAGCTTCTCGGGGCGGGTGGCGCCGGGAATGGCGACCGCATCCAGGATGTGGTCCAGCGAACTGGCGCTGCCCATGGCCGCGCCGATCAGGTCCACCAGCTCGACCCAGAAGTGATACACGTAGACGCACTGTGCCAGGATCAGGCCCAGGTAGAGCGGCAACTGCAGCCAGCGGCTCATGAAAATCAGGTTGGGCAGGATGCCGATCTTGCGGGGAGGCTGGGGCGACGAGTTTTTCATGGGTGTCCGTGCTACGCGTGATTCTGGCTGAGGATGACGATATCCGGTGCGCCGCTGCAGCTGCGTTTGCGTTCACTGTCCGGCTCCGGATTTGGGGCCGTATTCTACACGCCCTTGGCCCATTTCCGGGGCCTGCCCTGCATCCCGCGTGCGCAGTGCCTGCGGGAAACATCGACCTGTGCCAGAATGCCAATATGTTGTCTTGAACATCAGAGAACATCGCAGCGATATGAAGGTCTGCGTCTATGCAGCCGACCCGGCCCCCGCGTCGCTGCAACAGGCGCAAGGGCAGCGCCATCGCCGGCCAGCCCTGATGCAAGCGGCCTCCCGCCCGACAGGGGCGCTGCTTGTGTAAGGACTGAGTAAGTGAAACGGCCTATGTTTTGCGGAAAGCAAAAACAAACCTACTGGAGACTACCGTGGCAGACATCGAGACATTCAAGCAAGAGAACCGCGTATTCGCACCCCCGGCCGAGCTGGCCCGTCACGCCGCCATTTCGGGCATGGACGCCTACCAGGCCCTGAACGCCGAATTCGAGAAAGACTATGAAGGCACCTGGGCCAAGCTGGCCAAGGACAACCTCAACTGGCACAAGCCCTTCACCCAGACCCTGGATGAATCCAACGCCCCGTTCTACAAGTGGTTCGCCGATGGCCAGGTGAACGTCTCGTACAACTGCCTGGACGTCAACCTGGAAAACGGCAATGCCGACAAGACCGCCGTCATCTTCGAAGCCGACGACGGCAAGGTGACCCGCGTGTCCTATCGCGAACTGCACCAGAAGGTCTGCCAGTTCGCCAATGGCCTCAAATCGCTGGGCATCAAGAAGGGCGACCGCGTGGTCATCTACATGCCCATGTCGGTCGAAGGCGTGGCGGCCATGCAGGCCTGTGCCCGTATCGGCGCGACACACTCGGTGGTCTTCGGCGGCTTCTCCGCCAAATCCCTGCACGAGCGCGTGATCGATGCCGGTGCCGTAGCCGTGCTGACCTCGGACTACCAGGTGCGCGGCGGCAAGCAGCTGCCCTTGAAATCCATCGTCGACGAAGCCCTGGCCATGGGCGGCTGCGATACCCTGAAGCACGTGGTGGTCTACAAGCGCGCCGGTGCCGAGATCAACTGGGTCGAAGGCCGTGACCTCTGGCTCTCCGACGTGGTCGCGAACCAGCCAGACACCTGCGAGCCGGAATGGGTGGATGCCGAGCATCCGCTGTTCATCCTCTACACCTCCGGTTCCACCGGCAAGCCCAAGGGCGTGCAGCATTCGTCGGCGGGCTACCTGCTGTGGGCCGTGCTGACCATGAAGTGGACCTTCGACATCAAGCCCGACGATGTCTACTGGTGCACCGCCGACATCGGCTGGATCACCGGCCACACTTACATCGCTTACGGTCCGCTGGCCGTGGGTGCAACCCAGATCGTCTTTGAAGGCGTGCCGACCTATCCGAACGCCGGCCGCTTCTGGGACATGGTGGCGCGCCACAAGGCCACCATTTTCTATACCGCGCCCACTGCGATCCGTTCGCTGATCAAGGCGGCCGATGCGGATGAGAAGATCCATCCCAAGCAATACGACCTGTCCTCGCTGCGCATCCTCGGTTCGGTGGGCGAGCCCATCAATCCGGAAGCCTGGATGTGGTACTACAAGAACGTCGGCCGCGAGAACTGCCCCATCGTCGATACCTTCTGGCAGACCGAGACCGGCGGCCACATGATTTCGCCGCTGCCGGGTGCCACGCCCCAGGTGCCGGGTTCGTGCACGCTGCCGCTGCCGGGCATCACCGCGGCCATCGTCGACGAGACCGGCAACGACATCCCCAATGGCAATGGCGGCATCCTGGTGGTCAAGCGTCCGTGGCCGTCGATGATCCGCACCATCTGGAATGATCCGGAACGCTTCAAGAAGAGTTACTTCCCGGAAGAACTGGGTGGCAACATCTACGTCGCCGGCGACGGCGCGGTGCGCAACAAGGAGACTGGGTACTTCACCATCACCGGCCGTATCGATGATGTGCTCAATGTGTCGGGTCACCGCATGGGCACCATGGAAATCGAATCGGCGCTGGTGGCCAACAGCATCGTGGCTGAAGCGGCCGTGGTGGGCAAGCCGGATGAAACCACCGGCGAATCGATCTGCGCCTTCGTGGTGTTGAAGCGTCCGCGCCCGACCGGTGAAGAAGCCAAGCAGATCGCCAAGGAATTGCGTGACTGGGTGGCCAAGGAAATCGGCCCCATCGCCAAGCCCAAGGAAATCCGCTTCGGCGATAACCTGCCCAAGACGCGCTCGGGCAAGATCATGCGCCGTCTGCTGCGCGTGCTGGCCAAGGGCGAGGCGATCACCCAGGACGTTTCCACGCTGGAAAACCCGGCGATCCTCGATCAGCTGAAGGAAGCGCAGTAAGACTCAAGTCGTCGCCGCAAGTCGGTGACAGCGAGCCGGCAGGGCAGGGCGTTGTCGTATTGACGCCGGGTCCTGCCGGTTTTTTCATGGTCTTTTTGAAAAAGATGCAGAAAATACTTGGCTTCGGCGAGGAGCTTGCTATAATGCATGGCTTCGCTGAATGCGAACCCGAATCCAGGAGAGGTGGATGAGTGGTTGAAGTCGCACGCCTGGAAAGCGTGTATAGGTTAATAGCCTATCGGGGGTTCGAATCCCCCTCTCTCCGCCAAAATGAAAAACCCGCTGATACGTCAGCGGGTTTTTTTATGTCCCGGCCTGATGCCTGGTTCATTCGCGCCCATCACGGATCAATGCATCAATCCCCCCGCACCCGCACCCGCACCCGCACCCGCACCAGCCTCATCGCGCAACGCCAGTTCTTCCCGCTCCTCGATGAAGAGCAGGAATTCCATATGATTGCGCGCATGCACCCACGCCGCCAGCGTGCGGTCGCTGTGTACTTGCAAGGCGTGGATGTGACTGGCGATCAACGCACCCAGATGTTGACGGATCTCGAACGATTCCGCGCCCGCCGCGTGCATGCCCACCAGGCAATTGCGGGTGGCATTGCGGATGAGGTCACCGACGATCAGATTGGCCCCGGCCATCTCGGCCAGTTTCCTGACGATCAATACATATCTGCCAGCGATATCCTCTGCAAAACTGTTTAGCATCATTTCTCCTCTGCCCAGACCTTACCGCGCTTTGTTGACGCAACACCATCGGGATAATCCTGACCCGCCTTCTCATCAAGCGGGAGACGGCCCGTCTCTTCTCAGGCAATCTCTGATGGCGAGGCCTGCCGGTGCGAACAATAATGGCGCCACGAGACGTCACCGTTCAGGGGAGAACCATGCAAGCGTGTCCGATCAAGGTGGCGTCCAGAGCGGCCAAGGGCTTCGTGGCCGCTGTCTGCATCATCATCATCATTCTGGAAGCCTGGACCAGCTGGCATGAACGTACGGCCGAGATGGAGGAGTCCTTCCGCGCCACCGCCAACATGGCGCTGGCGCTGTCCCAGCACGCCGACCAGGCACTGGATGAAGTCGACATCGTCCTCAAGGCCGTGATGGAGCAGGTACCGGGCAAGCCCCGCGCCGTGGCCGGCAATGAGCGGCTGCACAACTTTCTGGTGCGAACCGTCGGCGAGGTACCGCAACTGGCAGGCCTGTTCATCTATGACGAAAAAGGGAAGTGGCTGGCCTCCTCGCAGCCGGTCCTGGAGACGCGCTTCAACAACAGCGACCGCGACTATTTCCGGCACCACCAGACCCACCGCCTCAATTCTCCCTTCATCGGCAAGCCCATCCGCAGCAAGTCCACCGGCCACTGGGTGCTCACCATGAGCCGCCGCATCAACAAGCCCGACGGCTCGTTCGGTGGCGTGGCGCTGGCCACGCTGGACATCCAGTTCTTCGAGCGCTTCTATCACAAGTTCGATATCGGACAGCAAGGGGCCATCCTGTTCGGGACCAATGAGGGCACCGTGTTGTACCGCCGTCCGCTGCTGACCGACTCAATGGGCAAGTCGCTGGCGCAATCGCCCTTGTTCCGGCAATACATCAGCACTGCAGACGCCGGCCAGGTCACGATACGTTCCCGTCAGGACGATGTGACGCGCATCCATGGCTTCAAGCATCTCGGCAATTACCCGCTTTTCGTCATCGTTGCCGTGTCGGAGAATGAGGTCCTGCAGAGCTGGACCCGGCACCTCATCGCGCGCGCGCTGGGGATTACCTTGCTGCTGCTCGCCATCTGGTACGGCGGCAACAAGATGGTCGCGCAGGTAGCGCTGAGGGAGCGCGCGCAAGCCGAAGCAGTGCGGGCACAAGCCGAGCTGGAAACCATGTTCGAATTGCTGCAGAAACAGTCGCGCCGTGACGGGCTGACCGGTGCCATCAATCGCCGTCATTTCGATGAATTGCTGGAGGCGGAAGCGGCGCGTTTCGCACGCGTGGGCGGGGCGTTCTCACTGCTCATGATCGACGTTGATCACTTCAAGCAATACAACGATCACTATGGCCATGTGGTGGGTGATGTCTGCCTGCGCAACATCGCCGCGGCCATCTCCAGCGCGGCGCAGCGTGAGATCGATACGGTGGCGCGTTACGGTGGCGAAGAATTTTCCGTCCTGCTGCCGGAATGCGGCAGTGCCGGTGCCATCGTGGTGGCGGAAAGAATTGGTGCGGCCGTCAGGGCCATGGGCATTCCGCACGCGACCAGCGAGAAGGGCTGGGTCACGGTCAGCATCGGCATCACATCCATCACGTCTGCGGAAGGTTTCTCATATCAACCGCGCGAACTGGTCGAAAGCGCCGACAAGGCGCTCTACCAAGCCAAGGACACGGGGCGGGACAGGGCAGTCTTCCGCGAATTCATCGGCCGGAAGCCGATGCTGGCCTGGTCGGCCTAGTCAGGAATGTAGAACCTTACTCCGGCTTCTGCTCTCGCCGCTCATCGTCGGCGGCATTCGGGCTTTTCTCCACCAGCACGCCGCCCCGTCCCATGCGCTGGATGCCGGCCGGGGCGTTCAGTGGCGGCTGTCCACCGAGCGTACCTTCATGGCCCTCGGGCTCTTTCTCGAAATGGGTCTGCGTGGCCCCTTCCTTGGGGCGTCGTGGCTGGTTCTCGTCACGTTCAACGTCATGCTGGTCAGTATTGGCAGGCTGGTTCATGGTGGTCTCCTTGAAATCACAAGGTAGACCGTTCGCCTGCATCGCGTTATCGGAGGCACCCGCAGAATGGCGTCAGCCAGGCACCGACAAGCCTCAATCGGCGTCGTCCATCACGCGCAAGGCGCGTTTCCGGATCTTTGCCATGGCGCGCATCAAGGTCTCGCGTTCGCTGCAGCTCAGAGCTTGCAGGAGATGGGCTTCGCGCTCTTCCACCATCGGCACGATCTTGCGGTACAGCTTGCGCCCTTGGGCCGTGGGCTTGGCGATGCGCGCGCGGGCGTCATCCGGGCTGGGCTGGCGCAGCACCAGGCCATCCTGTTCCATGCGCGCCAGCGCGCGGCTGACCTGCATCTTGTCCAGTGAAGTATGGGGCACCAGATCACTGGCCTGCATCTGGCCCTCTTCGGCCAGGGCCGCCAGGATGCGCCATTCGTCGCGGCTCAGGCCGAAGCGATCGGCATAGACCTCCGCCACCGAACGGCTCACCGCCTCGGCCAGCTGGGCCAGTTGATAGGGGAAAAAATCTTGCAGTTTCATTCCGATATGGTAACAGACGTTACCAAGTCGACAGGGTAGCGGCACGCTTGATCCACATCAATAAGCCTGCACGCGAGGACCTTCCTGCCCCTGCCGCACGTTGACCCTGAGCGAGCCTCGTCAATATAGTAACAACCGTTACCAATTCAAACGCAAAGACGAAGCCCTCAAGGAGACTGCCATGAAGATCGATCGCATCCATCACGTTGCCTACCGCTGCAAGGACGCCAGAGAAACCGTGCTCTGGTATCAGAAATATCTGAACATGGATTTCATCCTGGCCATCGCCGAAGACCAGGTACCCTCGACCAAGGCCCCCGATCCCTACATGCACATCTTCCTCGATGCCGGGCAGGGCAATGTGCTGGCCTTCTTCGAGATTCCGAATTCACCGCCCATGGGGCGCGACACCAATACCCCGGCCTGGGTGCAGCACATTGCCTTCAAGGTGGACAGCGAGGCCACCCTCAGGGAGGTCATGCAGCGCCTGCAGGACGATGGCATCGAGGTGGTGGGCATCACTGATCACACCATTTTCAAATCCATCTATTTCTTCGATCCCAGCGGCCACCGCGTCGAACTTGCTGCCGATTGCGCCAGCCCGCAGCAGCTGCAGCGGCTGGACGAAGTCAAATGGGACATGCTGGACGAATGGTCACGTACCCGCCGCGCACCGAAGCATGCCGCCTGGATGCATGTGCAGGAATTCACGGCAGCCGGTCACTGATCCGATAAAAAATTGACAGCGCCATCCCCCCGATGATCCCAAGGAGACACCCATGCAAAGCACCTACACCTATCCCCGTTTCGCCTATCAACCCTCGGATGAGCAGCGCAGCGGCCAGCCGCAGCGCCACCCAGTGGTCATCATCGGTGCCGGTCCCATCGGCCTGACTGCAGCCCTGGAGTGCGCCGCACGCGGCCTGCCCGCCGTGGTGCTGGATGACAATGACACCGTGAGCATCGGTTCGCGTGCGGTCTGCTATGCCAAACGTCCGCTGGAGATCTGGGATCGTCTGGGCGTGGCGCAGCGCATGGTGGACAAGGGCGTGGGCTGGCAGCTGGGCAAGGTATTTTTTGAGGATCGCCAGGTCTACCAGTTCGACCTGCTGCCCGAGGCCGGTCACAGGATGCCGGCCATGATCAACCTGCAGCAATACTATCTGGAAGAGTATCTGGTAGAAGCCTGCACGGCGCATCCGCTCATCGACCTGCGCTGGAAGCATGCGCTGGTGGCCCTGAAGCAGGATGACGACGGTGCCACCCTGACCGTGGAAACGCCCGACGGCAGCTTCACCATGCAGGCCGACTGGATCATCGCCTGCGACGGAGCCAACAGCGATACGCGCAAGATGGTCGGTGCGCAGTTCACCGGCCAGTTCTTCCAGGACCGCTTCCTCATCGCCGATGTCATCATGAAGGCGGATTTCCCGACCGAGCGCTGGTTCTGGTTCGATCCGCCTTTCCATCCCGGCCAGAGCGTGTTGCTGCACAAGCAGTGCGACAACGTCTGGCGCATTGATTTCCAGCTCGGCTGGGACGCCGATCCCGAGGAAGAAAAGAAGCCCGAAAACGTCATCCCGCGTATTCAGGCGATGCTGGGGCCGGAGGTGGAATTCGAACTGGAATGGGTTTCCGTCTACCAGTTCGCCTGCCGCCGCATCGACAACATGCGCTACCAGCGCGTGCTCTTTGCCGGTGACGCTGCGCATCAGGTATCTCCCTTCGGGGCGCGCGGTGCCAATACCGGCGTGCAGGACATCGACAACCTGATCTGGAAACTCAAGCTGGTCATTGACGGCCAGGCCCCGGTCAGCTTCATCGACAGCTATCACGAAGAGCGCGCTTTCGCGGCCGACGACAACCTGCGCCAGTCCACCCGCTCCACCGATTTCATCACGCCCAAGAGCCGTGCCAGCCGCGTGCTGCGCGATGCCGTCCTGACGCTGGCCGAGCACGAACCGTTCGCCCGCACGCTGGTCAACAGCGGCCGCCTGTCCACGCCGACACCTTATGTGAGCTCGTCCCTGAACACCCCCGACAGCGTGCCGTTCGGCGAGCGCATGGTCCCCGGCACGCCCTGTGCGGATGCGCCGGTGCGGCAGGGGAGCCGGCCCGGATGGCTGCTCAGTCAGCTGGGCGAAGGCTTCACGGTGCTGGTATTCGGTGCGGGAGATTTCCCCGTCAGTCTGCAGGCAGCGGGTCTGGAGATTCCGGTCAAGACCATCGGTCCCGCCGGTTCCGGGGCCCTGCTGGAGGATGTGCAGGGATTGGCCGCGCAGCGCTATGCCGCGCACGGAGGATGCGCTTACCTGATCCGGCCGGACCAGCACGTGGCGGCCCGCTGGTCGCGCTTCGACCCGCTGCAGATCGCTGCCGCCGTCAACCGCTGCGTTGGTCACAGCATGGTGCAGGCCGTCTGCGCCTGACGGGCGCGCTTGAGGTGATACATGCCCTGGTCGGCGCAAGCCAGCAGGGCATCCATCGAATTGCCGTCATCGGGATAGCGTGCATGGCCCAGGCTCGCGCTCACCGTCAGCATCGTATGGCCGATCTGGAAGGGGGCGGCGAGCGCCTGGGTGAGCTTGTCGCGGATGATGCGGATGTCGCCGCTGGCGACGATGTCGGTGAGCACCACGAATTCATCACCGCCAATGCGGGCGATGGTATCCGCATGCCGCAGGCTCGCCCCCAGCCGTTCGCCGATCTGCAGCAACAGCAGATCACCGGCGGCGTGGCCGTGGCGATCGTTGACCAGCTTGAAACCATCCAGATCCAGGAACAGCAACGCGAAGCTGCCCTGTGCGCGCTTGGCGCGGGCGATCGCAGCGGCGATGCGTTGCTCCAGCAGACTGCGGTTGGGCAGGCCGGTGAGGCCGTCGTAGAGCGCCTGCTGGCGCAGGCCGTCATTGGCGGCGCGGGCTTCGCGCAATTGCCGGTGCAGCTCGCGGCAACGGCCGCGCGCTGACGCCAGCAATGCGCCCAGCGTGCCCGCCAGGCCCAGTGAGGCGACGGCACCGAGGCCATCCAGTGAAGCGCCGGTCCAGACCCGCTGGACCACCCTGAACCATTCGCCGTTATCCATCCCAAACATAAAAGACCGCGCTTTCTTTCATTGCCACGCAGATGAACCCTCTGCCATAGATGTTCCGGATCTCGAAGCGGGCATGCGCCAATTGCCCCAGCTTCTTCCGGAGGCGATAGATGATGGTGTCGATGCGATGCGGATCGATGATCTCGGCCGTGATGTTGAGCGCATGCATCAGGTGTTCCGCACTGACCGGGAAGTGCGGGCTGAGGAACAGCGTCGTCAGGACCGCGCATTCGCGCTCGCTCAGCGCCACCCGTTCGTTGTGCGGACTGACCAGCGTGCCGCGGCGGCGATACAGGGTCCAGGCTTCCGCACTGCCTGCCGCCGGCGCATGCAGGATGCGCAGGCGTCGCAGGAAAGAACGGATGGTCGCCAGCAGCAGGCCTTGCCGGATCGGTTTGTGCAGGATGTAATCGGCCCCGTCGTGCAGGGCTTTTTCCTGCGCATCCTCGCTGAGCTGTTCGCCGATGACGACGATCCCGAGCATCGGAAACTTCTGCCGCAGATCGGCCACCAGCGGAAGCAAGCTGATGGTGAACCGGTGCGTCTCGATGATCAGGACGGCAGGCTTTTTTTTTGAATCTCGCCTTCAAGTTCCGACAAGGCCGCCACTGCCCGTACCGGCAAGCCGCTGGCATGCAAGGCCTTGAGTACAACGCCGGCTCCCTCGCCTGGATGCTCTACGATTAACACTGCCACGTCGTTCACATCCCCAAATTGAAACAACCCTGATAGTCCGCTCTTAACGGATGAGTATCATTATTGGTTACGTTATACCTGCTTTTGCGTGGCGGGAGTTTCACAGAAAATCTCGATTTTGTTATCAATTTGGAAGGCGCGGCGCGAGCATTCCGCGCCTTGTGGCCGACCGCAAAAGTGCGCCCATTGGCGTTTGCAGGCGAAAAAAAACGGCAACCCGCAGGTTGCCGTTCTTCCGTTGCAAGCTGCCGGGGAGGCGGCAGCCATGGGGCAGGCGTGCTCTCGAAACTCAGTAGATGTCCAATCCGAAATACTGTGCAACGTCGCCTTCGGTCCAGTCCTTGATGACATTGCGCTCCAGCAGCACGCGATATTCCGAGCGCTGCAGGCCGTCGTCCTGCTGGACGATGCGGCTCTCCAGGGTATAAACGGTCTGGTGGATGCGGGTGGTCATCGAAGCATGCTTGATGATGCTGCCCGCTTCCGGTTCTTGTTGTTCGTCATTGGCAGGGATATCCATCAGCGTTCTCTCATTTCATGTGCGCGCGCCGCGCCAGGATTTTTTCGATCTTTTCCTTGAGCGTGGTGGCGTTGAAGGGTTTGACGATATAGCCATCCGCACCTTCCTGGGCTGCCGTGACGATGTTTTCCTTCTTGGCTTCGGCCGTGATCATCAGCACCGGCAGATGCGCCAGGGAAGGGGTGGAGCGGATCTTCTTGAGCAGGGTCAGGCCATCCATGACCGGCATGTTCCAGTCGGTCAGGACGAAGGTGATGTTGGAGGCTCCGGATTCCAGAATCTTCAGGGCCGTGGAGCCGTCATCGGCTTCCACGATCTTGGTGTATTCAAGTTCCTTGAGCAGGCCGCTGACGATGCGGCGCATCGTCGAAAAATCATCGACGACGAGAAAGTGTTGGTCTGTATCAGCCATGGTGAAAAGCTACCTTGAGGGAAAGGTGTGATGCGCAGCAAACAGCAAATCGCGCGCCGGTGGCAGCCAGCGCCGATGGCGCCCGCCGGCGCTGCCGATCAACGGAGCACCGGAACTGGCCGGAACGGTTGCCGCGCAGCCCGCGGTCGTGGAGGATCAGCGGATCAGTTGCTCAGTGCCCACTTGCCTGCGCTGTTCTTGCAGTAACGCAATTTCAGCGGCTCGGTGCCACGCTTGCTGGTGACCACCAGGTCCACATTGGCGCAGGGCGGGGTGCTTTGCTCGAAGGCCGGGGTGATTTTGGCCGTGGTGGTGGGCTTGGGGCCATCGGTCCACTGCGAGGTCTTGCCGTTCACGCCGGCGTCCAGGGACGCGGTGATGGCGGCATACAGGGAATTGATCTGTTCTTTCTTCAGATCGGCCACGGCCGTGTTGGAGAAGAAGTCCAGATTGGCCTGCGCGTGTGCCTGATGGCTCAGGACCGCGGCGCAGATCAGGCCAGCGTGGGCGGCCAGCTTCAGGAAGCGAAAGCGGGAGGGGGTACGCTTGTTCATGGCTTGCTCGTTTCTCAATATCGGGGGGGTAAGTGGCGTCATCCGCCATCGGGGGGAATGGCGGCGACGTTCCAGCCACTGTTTATACCAGAAGTTACGGTGCGCCCAAACTTGTGCTTGCACGGTAAAGGTCCCGCTTTTCCTGCTTTGCGCTACGATGCGGCTCGTCATAATCCGCCAGACTGATGTCATTACGTACACGATGCTTGCGCCGCAATTGCGCCGTACACAGGCCATGCAAACGATTGCAGTGATTCATTTCCAATACAAGAAAAGGGGAAGCGATGAAGTCATGTCTGATGCGTGCCGGGATGGTCCTGGGCGCACTGAGCGCCATGTTGTCCATCCTGCCAGTTGCTGCATCGGCCCAGGCCCCCGCCACCCCGGCGGTGCAGGCGGTGGCCTCCGGCGTGCGCTATCAGCTGATCGGCCGCTGGGATGTTGACAGGCTCAACAGCATTCTGCAAAAGGATACGCCGGCATTCTCCGGCGTCCCCGTCAATTACTCCCCCGCACGCAATGCCGTGCGGCTCTATCGCATCACGTATCCTTCCGTGATCCCGGAGCGCGGCAACCAGCCTATCCTCGCCTCGGGCTTGCTGGCGTTGCCGGATACGCCGGCCAAATCCTATTCGCTGGTGTCCTATCAGCACGGCACCGTGTATGAACGGCAGCAGGTCCCGTCCTTCCCCGAACAATCGCCCGAAACGCAGTTGATGATTGCCCAGTTCGCCGGGCAGGGCTATGCGCTCATCGGCGCCGATTATTTCGGCATGGGCATTTCCAGCGAGCCGGAAGGCTACATGGTCAAGGGCAGCCACCAGCAAGCCACCTATGACATGCTGCTGGCCGCGCGCAGCGTGCTGGCCAGCATGGGGGTGCGCGAGGACAAGCTGTTTCTCTCCGGGTGGTCGCAGGGTGGTTTCGTGACCATGGCCTTCCTTGAAAAACTGGAAGCGGCCGGCGTCAAGGTCGATGCGGCCACGACCGCCAGTGCACCGCTGGACGTGTTCGCGCTGCTCGAAGGATTTCTCACTTTTCCACGCCCCAATGATGCGGCCTGGCTCAACAGCATCGTCATTCTGTCAGCCTTTGCCTTCGAAAATTATTACGGTGTGCCGGGGTTGGCGCGCTCGGTGCTCACTGATGCGGCCTACCCGGTCGCCAAGAATGCCTACGATCGGCAGCCCTTCAATGTGGTCGATATTCCGACCGACCTGCACAAGCTGATGCGGCCGGAATATTTTGACTCGCAGTATTTCGCCCGGTCCGCCTATGGCCGCCTGATCGCGACCACCCAGGCCTATCGCTGGGTGATCCGTTCCGACGTGCGCAATTACTATGGCGAAACGGATGAGGCCATCACCCCCGGCGTGGGTCGCATGGCCATGACCTATGCACAGGCCATGGGTTCGGGGAACACGCGGGTACAGGCGGTCTCCACCGGACCGACTACGCATCGCGGCACCTTTGCCACCGCAGTGCCCGCGTGGAAGCGCTGGTTCGATGAAAAGGTGGCGGGTCAGTAACGCGCGTTGCTTGCCGTGGCCGCGGCGCAGGCCGGATGGAAGGGCGCAAGGGCGGATCAGACCTGTGTCTGCCCCTTTATTCTGCCGTGATGCGGCAGCTCATCCGGCTTATCATCCCCGCACCGGCACTCCCGCCGGTCCTGTCCGACTCCACTGCGCAATCCACATGAATCCTCTCCGCCGTCTCCGCCTTGGCCCCCGCCTGGCTGCGGGCTTTGCCGCCCTCCTGCTGTTGCTGGTGATCATCACCTTCATCGGCATCACTCGCATGTCTTCGCTGGACACTACCTCGTCCCGACTGAGCGGCGCCATTTATCCCAAGGTCAATGCGGCCCAGAAGATGCAGTACCTGATGATGAATATCGCCCGTTCGGCGCGCAACATCATCATCCTGGAAGATGATGCCCAGATGAACAGCAACAAGCAGTCCATCGACAAGGACCTGGCCGAGTACCAGAAAACGCTGGACTATCTGCGCAATTCCGTTTCGACCGATGAAGGACGTAGCCTGGTCGCGCGTGCAGATGAACAGAGCAAAGCCTATTTCGCTTTTACCAATGATGTCGTGGCACTGGGACTGAAGAACCAGAACGTCGAGGGACAACGCTTGCTGTTTGGCCCTCGGTACAAGACGCAAGGGGAGTTGCTCGCCACCTTGCAGCAGATGGTGACGCGCTTTGAGGGTCAGATGCGCGAGGCCAGTGAAGCAGCGCATGCGACTTACGTTACTTCTGCAACTATCCTCGGCGTCTCGGCAGCGGTGGCGGTTCTGCTGGGCCTGATCGCTGCACTGGCCATCAGCCGCTCCATCACCGTACCCATGGCCGATGCCGTCGATGCGGCCCGCAAGGTAGCCAATGGCGACCTGACCAAGACCATTACCGACAGCGCACCGGATGAAACCGGCGACCTGCTAGGTGCGTTGCGCGAGATGAATACGGCACTGGTCGACATCGTTTCCAACGTGCGCACCGGTGCCGATACCATCGCCACCGCGTCGCAGGAAATCGCTGCCGGTAACCAGGACCTGTCGGCACGCACCGAACACCAGGCCAGTTCGCTGGAAGAAACCGCCTCTTCGATGGAGGAGTTGACCTCCACCGTACAGCAAAACAGTGCGAATGCACGCCAGGCCGCGGAGATGGCACAGGCCGCTTCCAACGTCGCCGGGCAGGGCGGTGCCATCGTCGGCGACGTGGTCAGCACCATGGATGCCATCGATGCCTCCGCCCGCAAGATCGTGGACATCATCGGCGTGATCGACGGCATTGCCTTCCAGACCAACATCCTGGCGCTCAACGCAGCGGTGGAAGCGGCACGTGCAGGCGAGCAGGGGCGCGGCTTTGCCGTGGTCGCGACCGAAGTGCGCAGCCTGGCCCAGCGTTCGGCGGCGGCCGCCAAGGAGATCAAGGTCCTCATCGGCGACTCGGTGGAGAAGGTCGACTCCGGTGCGCAACTGGTCAAGAAGGCCGGCCAGACCATGGATGAGATCGTGCAGAGCGTGGCCCAGGTCAATACCATCATCGGCCAGATCAGCGCCGCCGGTGAAGAGCAGCGCGCCGGCATCGAGCAGGTGCACCAGGCCGTGGCGCAGATGGATGAAGTTACCCAGCAGAATGCGGCGCTGGTCGAGGAGGCGGCAGCCGCTTCACGCTCCATGCAGGGGCAGGCTGCCGAACTGGCCGAGAAAGTGGCCGTGTTCCGCTTGCCACAGCAGGCAAGAGGTGTGTTGGGATAAGTCGCCGGGACGGCTCAGGCCGCCTAAGCCCCAGGAAAGCTGTCCAGATTTTGGGCAGCTTTTTTTATGGGTGAAGGACGCCGATCACGAGCCATATCCCGAAGCGGCATGAGGAAAGGAATGGGGGGAGAAAGCCGCAACCTGGACCGGTTGCGGCCAGGATGCATCAGTTGTCGGGCAGTTCGCCCTTGGCCGCCAGGTCGATGGCGCGCACGATGGCAACGGCTTTTTCGATCACTTCCGCCTGGCTGGAGACGCGCATGCTCTTCTTGAGGTGATGGATGTGATCGCGGGTCTTGCGGCTCACCGGAACATTGAGGAAGCCATCCGGTTCGGTCAGGAATTGCGGCGGAACTACCACGACGGGCTCGATGGTCTTGGAACGCTTGGGCATGGGTATCTCCCTTGTGATTGATCTGGAATGACGTTGGTAGAGTGCCTGCGGCAATATAACTTTGATCGTAAAGACAGAAGAACTTATTTCTTCGATTTTACGATTTTTATCTGTCCGCTCTTATCGGGCGGGAATGCTGAGGCTGATCTTTGGCGGGATCGCAACAGCAACGATGCCCCCGCTTTTTATTCCTGCTTGGAGATCGTGTCAAGCGAATTTCTAAAGGTTTGCCCTTGCGGACAGGTTTCACAATGCTTAGATTTTGTACCGCTACCATGCCTGCAGCGGATGGGCTTGTGTTCCGGCTTTCGCTCGGGGGACGTGCATTGGGGGGCATGCAGACCTCGCATGCTTGTTTTCGGAAACCTTATAACTTGATGCAGTACGCTGACTGATATCCGGAGCGATATCAAAGTTCCGGGGCAGAGTGCGGTCATGGAAATGATTTACACCAGCCCCCGGCGGCTGGCATGCTCCTTGCAGAGTTCGGACGGCATACTGGCGGTCCTGCTCCTGAGCAACGGCCCCGGAATGCGCGCATAGTCAATCGCGTGATTTTCTAAGTGTTTGTACGCTGCCCCTTTTTTGCACGCCACGTCCGACATCCACGACAACAAGGGAACCCTCATGAAGTTCGTCAAGACCATCCTCGCCCTGGCCGCTCTGGCCACCCTCACCGGTACCGCCTGTGCCGACAACCTGGCTGACATCCAGAAAGCCGGTGTGGTCAAGATCGGTGTGCCGCAGGACTTTGCGCCCTATGGCTCGGTCACGTCCGACCTGCAGTTGCAGGGCCTGGACATCGATGTGGCCAAGCTGGTGGCCAAGGGTCTGGGCGTGAAGGCCGAGCTGGTGCCGGTACCGATCTCCAGCCGCATGGCTTTCCTGCAGACGCACAAGATCGATCTCATCATTTCCACGCTGGGCAAGAATGCCGAGCGCGAAAAGGTGATCGATTTCTCGCAGGGCTATGCGCCCTACAACAACAGCGTCTTCGGCGTGGCCGCGATCAAGGTTGCCGGCCCGGCCGACCTGGCCAACCAGACTGTCGGGGTCGCCCGCTCCACCTTCGAGGACCTGATGCTGACCGACAGCGTGCCCAAGAGCACGGTCATCAAGCGCTATGAAGACAACAACGGGCTGATCTCGGCCTATGTCTCGGGACAGGTGCAGATCGTCGGTACGGGCGACTTCGTGGCCTATGCGCTGGCGGAGAAGACCCCCAACAACAAGCCGCTGCTGAAGTACATCATCAATGTCTCGACCTGCTATGTGGGCATGAACAAGGGAGAGCCGGCGCTCATGGCCAAGGTCAACGAAGCGTTGACCGCCTCCAAGAAGAGCGGGGAGCTCAACGGCATCGTCAAGAAGTGGCTCAACGTGCCGCTGCCGGAGAAGATGGCGACCACTTACCAATAAGCGGTCATCCTTCGGTGAACGGCCCGCATCGAAGTGCGGGCCGTTTTTCTTACTGGAAGGTGGTGGCCATTTTGGCGGGCAAGGGGACGTTCAGCCATTTCTGCACGATGGCATTGAGTTCGCCACTTTTCTTGGCTGCCGTGAGGACCTCATTGACCTTGCCGAGCAGGGCGGCTTCGCCCTTGTTGAGTCCGACGCTGCAGCTCGATTCATTGATGATGTACTTGAGCACGGGCTTGTTGCCCGGTGCCTTCTCCGCCAGTGCATAGGCCACGAAATCGCCCGTGCCGACCAGTTGCACCTGGCCGGAGACATAGGCCGAGATCATGGCATTGTTGTCTTCGTAGCGCTTGATGGTGGCGCTCTTCGGGGCGGTGTCGGTGAGCTGCAGATCCTGGAAGGTGCCGCGCGCCACGCCCACGGTCTTGCCTGCCAGATCGGCCGGACCGCTTACCTGTACCGAGGCCACCCCGAAGACGCTGTTGTTGTAGGGCGCATAGGATTGCGAAAAATCGATCACCTTTTCGCGCTCGGCGTTCTTGCCGAGGGTGGAGATGACCAGATCCGCCTTGTGCGTCTGCAGGTAGGCGATGCGGTTGGCGCTGGCCACCGGCACCAGCTGCACCTTGACGCCCATCTTCTGCGCGATCAGCTTGGCCACGTCGATATCCAGCCCTTGCAGCTGCAGGTCGGAGGTCACCGAACCGAAGGGGGCGAAGTCCTGCGGCACGGCGATGCGCACCGTGCCCGCCTTCTGGATATCGGCCAGTGCATCCGCCTGCGCGACTTGGGTGGACAGGCCCAGCAGGGCCAGCGAGACGGCGAGCACCGGTTTGGCAAATTTCATGTGATCCCTTTCGTTGAATGGACTGTATCGTGCCGGGCGGGTTTGCAATGACCATGCCAGCAGGTGTGCGGCTACTGCGAAAACTGACGATGGTCGAACGTGCACGCTGGCTGCATCGATGCGGGCGATGCTGATCCGGCATGGCGTCATGCCGATCGGGACTGGCTGATGGCGGGGCGGGGAGGGGCGATCTTGGGGCGGGGGTTCACCAAGTTTGCGCCTGTCTCAGTGAGTGATAAGTCGTGAGACGAGCGCTCCAAGTTTTTCGATGACCGCACGCTGATCAAGTTTGCGTGGAGTGGTGACGGTAGAAGCGATGTTAAAAATCCGGACTCTGATACGGAATCGTTAACCCACGTCATTCACATCGCTGCCATGAACAACACGCTTGAGGAGATTCATCCCGGCGAAATCCTGATGCAGGAATTCATCGAGCCAATGCAACTGGATAGGGTGCAGCTCGCTGCGCATCTCGGTCTCACCGCAACACATCTGGACGACCTGGTGCAAGGCCGGGCCGAGATCACGGAGGAAATCGCCCGTCAGCTGGGCGCGTTTTTCGATATCGATCCGCAATTCTGGTGGAACCTCGCATTGAATTACGCAGACAGAGTACGAAAAAAAGCCACGGATCACTCCGTGGCTTGCAGTAAAACACACCGGCCTGGCGCTATGCACGCTTCTGCGGTGGTCCCGGCTCTGCGGGACACACCGGCGGTGTGACAGGGAGACGGTGCAGTCTGCCCGAGTGCATCAGAAGGCCGGAACGACGGCGCCCTTGTACTTCTCTTCGATGAACTTCTTCACGTCCGGGGTATTCAAGGCGGCGGCCAGCTTCTTGATGGCGGCGCTGTCCTTGTTGTCTTCACGCGCCACCAGCAGGTTGGCATAGGGCGAGTTCGCATCTTCGATGAACAGCGAATCCTTGACCGGGTTCAGCTTGGCTTCCAGCGCATAGTTGGTGTTGATCAGGGCGACGTCGACCTGGTTCAGCACGCGCGGCAGGGTGGCCGCTTCCAGGGCGCGGAACTTCAGCTTCTTGGGGTTTTCCACGATGTCCTTCTGGGTCGAGGAAATGTTGGAGCTGTCCTTGAGCTTGATGAGGCCATTGCGGGCCAGCAGCAGCAGGGCACGGCCCGAGTTGGACGGATCATTGGGGATGGCGATGGTGGCACCGTCAGGAATGTCGGCGACCTTCTTGAACTTCTGCGAGTAGGCGGCGAAGGGCTCGACGTGGACCTTGGCTACCGGCACTTCGATGTCGTTCTTGTGGCTCTTCTTGAACTGGTCCAGATAGGGCTGGTGCAGGAAGAAGTTGCCATCGACCTGCTTCTCGTTGGTCTGCGCGGCCGGCTGGATGTAGTCGGTGAAGACCTTGACCTGCAGTTCAATGCCTTCCTTGGCCAGGGCCGGCTTGATGTGTTCCAGGATCTCGGCATGCGGCACGGGTGTGGCGGCAATCACCAGCTTGTCGGCGGCGTGGGCGCCAACGCTGAAGGCCAGGGCGGCACCGGCCACCAGTTGAGGGATCAGTTTGCGGATCATGGTTCTCTCCATTCTTTTGTAATGACTATTGATTGAACGTCGGTTGACGTGGTGTGGGAGCGCCCCTCGTGGGGATCGCACCCGGAAAAAATGGACTTCAGTTTCTTGCTGGCCTTACTTGCGGGTGAAGCGCAGCACCAGGCGGTCGCCAAAGAACTGCAGCAACTGCACCAGCACCACCAGGATGGCCACCGTGACCACCATCACCTCGGTCTGGAAGCGCTGGTAGCCATAGCGAATGGCCAGGTCGCCCAGGCCGCCGCCACCGATCACGCCCGACATCGCGGCATACGACATCAGGGTGATCGCGGTGATGGTCACCGCCGCCAGCAGGCCCGGCAGGGCTTCGGGCAAGAGCGCGCCAAAAATGATCTGGCGACGCCGCGCCCCCATGGCGGTACAGGCTTCGAGAATGCCGCGGTCGATTTCGCGCAGTACGCTTTCGGTCAGGCGGGCAAAGAAGGGAGCGGTACCGATCACCAGCGGCGGAATGGCGCCGGTCACGCCCAGCGAGGTGCCGACCAGCCACAGCGTGAAGGGGATCAGCAGGATCAGCAAAATCAGGAAGGGCACCGAGCGCAGCACGTTGACCACCAGCGACAGCACCCAGTACAGCCCACGTTGTTCCAGCAACTGGCCGCGGTTGGTCAGGAACAGCAGGATGCCCAGCGGCAGTCCCAGCAAGACCGTGAAGAACAGCGAGCCGCCGGTCATGGCCAGGGTTTCCACGGTGGCGTCGCCGACCTCGCTCCAGTCGATGACCGACAGGTCGATCTGGCCCACCAGGGCAGACAGGGAAGACAGCGCGCTCATGCCAGCACCTCATGATCGATACCGGAATCGCGCAAGCGCGCCAGGACTTCTCCGACGGCCTCATCACCGCCCGAGAATTCCACCAGCAATTGTCCATAGGGCGTGTCCTTGATGCGCGAGACGGTGCCGCGCACGATGGTAGCCAGCGCGGTGGTCGCCGCCGTCAGTTGCGACAGGATGGGTTGTGCCGCCACTTCACCGGCATAGGTCAGACGCACCAGCGCGCCATCGGGGCGGCGCTGGTAGAGCGTGTCGCTGGCATCCCAGGCGTGGCTTTCGGCCAGCAGCGAACGCGTCACGGCATGCTGCGGGCGCAGGAAGATGTCGACCACGCGGCCCTGTTCGGCCACCGCGCCCTGGTCCAGTACGGCGACGCGGTCGCAGATGCTGCGGATGACTTCCATCTCGTGCGTGATCAGCACGATGGTCAGGCCCAGCTTGCGGTTGATGTCCAGCAGCAGGCGCAGGATGGACTGGGTGGTCTCCGGGTCCAGCGCCGAGGTGGCTTCGTCGCACAGCAGCAGGCGCGGCGAGTTGGCCAGTGCCCGGGCGATGCCCACGCGCTGCTTCTGGCCGCCCGACAATTGCGCCGGATACTGGTCGCGGTGCGCGTCCAGGCCCACCAGCGCCAGCAGTTCAGTCACGCGCGCGGCGCGCTGCTCGCGCGTGTAGCGGCCGGTAATCTTGAGGGGCCAGTCGATGTTCTGCGCCACCGTCTTGGCGTTGAGCAGGTTGAAATGCTGGAAGATCATGCCCACGCGTTGGCGCAGGCCGAGCAGGGCTTCATGGCCCAGGCCGGTGATGTCTTCGCCGTCGATCAGGACGCGCCCGCTGTCGGGGCGTTCGAGGACGTTGAGGGTGCGGATCAGGGTACTCTTGCCGGCGCCGGAGCGGCCGATGATGCCGAAGATCTCGCCCTGGGCGATGTCCAGGTTGATGTCCTGCAGCGCGATGATGTCGCGCTGGCCGGCACGGTAAGTCTTGTGGAGTTGCTCGATGCGAATCACGTTGGTCAGTTCTAAGGAAACGGCCCCGAGTCTAACCGGGCGTGACCCACGTGAGAACTTATAAAAAGTTCTTAGCTTATGAGAGAAAAAGCTAGTTGAAACCTAATAATCGGGAATGGTGGGGGTGGCGTGCACCTTATCTGAAAACTAAGCTCGCCGCCCCATCCGATTCAATGCGCCGCCAGCAATTCCGTCTCGACCTCATGCGCCAGCACCTGCCGCACGGTGGCCACGACGTAATCGATCTCGGCCTCGGTCGTGCCGCGCCCCAGCGAAAAACGCACGGCATTGCGTGCCACGTCGGGCGAACGGCCGATGGCCAGCAGCACGAAGGAGGGCGCGGAAGCCGCCGAATTGCAGGCTGAACCGGCCGACACCGCAATGCCCAGCAACTGGCTGCCCAGCGTGCCGTAGCGTGTGGGCGGGAAGCTGACGTTGAGGTTGTGCGGCACGCGCGCCTCGGCGCTGCCATTCAACTGCACGCCCGGCAGGTCTGCCAGGCCGGCCCAGAGGCGGTCACGCAGGGCGCGGATGCGGCGTCCTTCTTCTTCCAGCAAGTCGCCGGCCAGGGCAAAGGCTTCGCCCATGCCCACGATCTGGTGCGTGGCCAGGGTGCCGGAGCGCATGCCGTTCTCATGGCCGCCGCCGTCGATCTGGGCTTCCAGCTTCAGGGCCGGATTGTGGCGGACATACAGCGCGCCTATGCCCTTGGGGCCATAGACCTTGTGCGCCGAGAAGGACATCAGGTCCACCTTCAGTTGCTGCAGGTCGATGGCGATCTTGCCAGCCGCCTGTACCGCATCGACGTGAAAGACCACACCGCGCTCGGCACACAGTTCACCCAGCTCGGCAATGGGCTGTATCACGCCGATCTCGTTGTTGACATACATCACCGAGGCCAGCAGCGTGTCCGGCCGCAAGGCCGCACGGAACTGGGCCGGCGTGATGAGGCCATCGGCACCGGGCTGCAGGTAGGTGACCTCGAAGCCGGACTTTTCCAGCGTATGCATGGTGTCCAGCACGGCCTTGTGTTCGGTGGCCACCGTGATGAGGTGCTTGCCGCGCCCCTGGGCGCGCAGCGCGTGGGCACAGCCTTTCAGGGCGAGGTTGTTGGATTCGGTCGCGCCCGAGGTCCAGATGATTTCATCGGGACGGGCGCCGACCAGACCGGCCACCTGGGCACGCGCCTTGTCCACCGCGCGCCGTGCTTCCCAGCCAAAGGGATGGGAGCTGCTGGCCGCATTGCCGAATTTCTCGGTGAGGAAGTCGCACATGACACGCGCCACGTGCGGATCGACCGGCGTGGTAGCGCCATAGTCCAGGTAGATGGGGAAGCGAAGATCGGCCGGCGGGCGACAGGGAGCAGGGGCGTTCATGACGGTGTTCCGGAGAGTCCAGAGAGTTCCAGTTGAGCAGGGTGGCCAGGGGCCGGTATCTACAGTAACGCTGGTTACCTTATTTGGAAAACGACTTTGCGCTCATTTGTATATACGATTTTCGAAAATTTCCCACAGGCATCCCGATCGGCCAGGCCGCAAGACAGGAGAACAGCGGGATTCCCGGTCACATGCCGCCCCATGCATTTGCTTATACAAAATTATTATACTGAAATAGAATACAAGCAAACCTATAATTCGAAAATCATATGCAAGGACCTTGATCAAGGAAAGCGATTTCGATGGATCTGAATCAGCTGGAGGCATTTGCGGCCGTAATGACCCTGGGGAGCGTGACCGGTGCCGGCCGCAGCCTGGGGCGGTCGCAGCCTGCCGTCAGCAAGGCCATCGGCGAACTGGAAGCCGAGCTGGGCTACGCCCTGTTCGACCGCAATGGTCCGCGTGTCACGCCTACGGCCAAGGCCTTCCTGCTCTACGAAGAGGTGGAGCGCTCGCTGGTGGGCCTGCGCAGCATCCGCGAACGGGCGCAGGAAATCGCCCGTGAAGAAGTCCATCCCGTCCACCTGGTTGCCACCCCCGCGCTGGCCTCCACCATCGCGCCGGCGGCCCTGCAATTGCTGGCCGCAGACAAGGAGCGCGCCTTCCCCGAACACGTCCACCTGCGCAGCGCGTCAGCCGAGCAGGTCGTGCATGCGGTCCTGCATCGTACCGTCAGCCTGGGGCTGACCTCGCTGCCGGTGGCCCATCGCGGGCTGGACCTGCACTGGATCGGCGAAGCGCCCTGCGTGGCGGTGGTGCGCGCCGACCATCCGCTGGCGGGCAAGGACAAGCTCACCCGCGCCGCCTTGCGCGGCCAGCGCGTCATCACCATGTCCAACCGCTATCGCCTGCGCCAGCGCGTGGAGATCGCATTGGGCGAGGACAGCCAGCTCGACGTCGCCATCGATACCAACACTTCCTTCAACGCCATCATGGCTGCCCGCGCCGGGCTGGGCGTGGCGCTGGTGGAACCGGCTACGGCCTATGGCATGCCCATCGAGGGCATGGTGGTCAAGCGCCTGGCGGTGGAGATTCCGTTTTACTTTGGCGTGGTCACGCCCTATGGCAAACCGGTCGAGGGCGTCACGCAACGCCTGATCGATGCCGTGGAAAAGGCCGCCCGCAGCACCTTGCAGGGCTTCGTCAAGCGCGATGCCAGCCTGCATGATGAATTGTTGTAAATGATTTTGCAGCACGCAGTACCGTAGTAAAACCCAAGCAAGCAGCGTCAACCGGGAAGGGCGTTGCATCACAAAACCCGAATCGAGACGATCGCTGGCCTGTGCCGGCGACGTCTCTTCATGCTTTTGACGAGGCGCTATGCACGACACCGAACCGACCCTGATCCCCGTTGCTCCCCCGCAAGGACTGGCCGCCCTGGAGGCGCGCGTACGCCAGGACCTGCAATGGCTGGCGCTGCCTGGCAAGTCCTGGACCCCGGCCATCGAGCGCGACGGCGTGCCGGTGATCGACGTGGCCATCATCGGTGGCGGCCAGGTCGGCATGGCCGCTTCGGTGGCGCTGTCGCACCTGGGCATTCCCAATGTGATCTATGACCAGTCGCCCAAGGACTTCGAAGGCCCCTGGGCCACCACTGCGCGCATGGAAACCCTGCGTTCCCCCAAGACCCTGACCGGCCCGGCGCTGGGCTTCCCGGCGCTGACCTTCCGCGCCTGGTTCGAGGCCCAGTTCGGGCTGGATGCCTGGGAAGCGCTGGACAAGATCCCGCGCCTGCAATGGATGGAGTACCTGCGCTGGTTCCGCCGCGTCATGCAGCTCGATATCCGCAACGAACATCGCGTGCTGGCCGTGCAGCCGCGCGCCGATGGCATCGTGGCGCTGCAGCTGCAATCGCCTGCGGGCACATCGACCGTGCTGGCGCGCCGCGTGGTGGTCGCCACCGGCCGCGATGGCCTGGGTGGTGCCTTCCTGCCGCCGCTGGCGGCGCAACTGCCGCGTGACCGCTGGGCGCATTCTTCCGACCTGTTCGACTACGCCAGTCTGAAGGGCAAGCGCGTTGGCGTGATCGGCGGTGGCGCCTCGGCCATGGACAGCGCCGCGACCGCGCTGGAAGAGGGGGCCGCACGCGTGGACCTGCTGATCCGACGCAAGGACCTGCCGCGCATCAACAAGGGCAAAGGGTCGGGTAGCCCCGGCCTGGTCAACGGCCATCTGCACCTGCCGGACGAATGGAAGTGGCGCATCCGCCATTACGTCAACGCCCAGCAAGTGCCGCCGCCCTCGGGCAGCACGCGCCGGGTCTCGCGCTTTGCCAATGCCCGCTTCCTGCTGGGTACGGCGATTCAATCCGTTGAGGTCAAGCCGGATGGGACGCTGTTGCTGCAGACCAACCGTGGTCCGCTGGAACTGGATTTCCTGTTCTTCTCCACCGGTTTCAAGATCGACTGGAGCCTGCGCAGCGAATTCAGGGACATCGCCCCGCACGTCCTCAACTGGAGCGACCGCTACACTCCGCCCGCCGGTGAAGAGGATCAGGAACTGGCCGACTCGCCCTACCTGGGCCCGGTGTTCGAGTTCCAGCAGAAGACGCCGGGCAGCCTGCCGGGACTGGAGCGTGTGCACTGCTTCTGCTATCCGGCCGCTGCCAGCCATGGCACGGTCTCCGGCGACATCCCGGCCATCAGCGATGGAGCCTACCGCCTGGCGCAGGGCATTGCCGCGCTGATGTACAGCGAGGACATCGACTACCACTACCGCAACATCCAGTCCTATGAAGAACCGGAACTGGAAGGCGACGAGTGGACCGAATCCCCGTGGGAGCTGCCCGCATGAGTGGGGCCATCGCAAAGAGCGTGCTGCAGGCGCTGATGGTGGTGCTGTTGATGACGGTGATCGTCTTCTTCGGCCTGCACATGATCGGCAACCCGGTCGATATCCTGATCGGCCAGGACGTCGACCAAGTGGACCGCCTGCGCATCATCAAGGAACTGGGACTGGACCAGCCGGTGTGGCGCCAGTACCTGGCCTTCCTCAATGGCGCGCTGCACGGCAACCTGGGCAACAGTTTCGTCTACAACACGCCGGCCATCCTGCTGATCTTCCAGCGCCTGCCGGCCACGCTGGAACTGGCCGTGGCCGCGTTGCTGCTGGCCCTGGCAGTGGGCGTGCCGCTGGGGCTGTTCGCGGGCATGAAGCCGGATCATCCGTTCTCGCGCCTGGTGATGACCACCAGCATCTTCGGTTTTTCGCTGCCGACCTTCTGGATCGGGCTGATGCTGATCATGGCCTTCTCGGTCACGCTGGGCTGGCTGCCTTCGGGCGGACGCGGCCAGACTGCCGAACTGTTCGGCGTGCAATGGTCGTGGCTGACCGCCGATGGCTGGCGGCACATGATACTTCCGGCCATCAATCTCTCTCTGTTCAAGATCTCGCTGGTGATTCGCCTCACCCGCGCCAATGTGCGTGAAGTGCTGCCGATGGACTACGTGAAGTTTGCGCGTGCCAAGGGCTTGCCGCCGGCACGCGTAGTACTGATGTACGTGCTGCGCAATACGCTCATTCCGCTGGTCACCGTGGTCGGGCTGGAGTTCGGCTCCACCATTGCCTTTGCGGTCGTAACAGAAAGCATCTTTGCCTGGCCCGGTGCGGGCAAGCTGATCCTGGACAGCATCAATGCGCTGGATCGTCCGGTCATCGTGGCTTACCTGATGGTGATCGTCTGCATGTTCGTCACCATCAACCTGGTGGTGGATGTGCTCTACAAATTACTGGATCCGCGCGTGCGGGTGGAGGCCCGTGCATGAGCGCGCCGCAGACCGAAGTGACCATGACGCAAGAACAGGTGCGCGCCCGCGTGGCCGAGCTGTCGGCCTTCCAGGCCCCGCGCCGCGAGTCTCCCTGGCGGCGCGTGATGCGCCATTTCGTGGCCTCGCGTTCGGCCATGCTGGGGCTGGTGATCGTGCTGCTGCTCATCGTCGGTGCCATTGCCGCACCGTGGATCACGCCGCAGAATCCGTATGACCTGATGCAGCTGGATGTGCTCGATGCGCGCCTGCATCCGGGTACGCCCAATGGCGCCGGGACATTTACGTATTGGCTCGGCACCGATGGCCAGGGCCGCGACCTGGTCTCGGCCATTCTTTACGGCTTGCGCATCAGCGTGGGCATCGGTGTGGGCTCGGCCCTGATCGCGGGCGTGATCGGCACGCTTATCGGCTTGCTCGCCGCGTATGCGGGTGGCAAGGTTGATACGGTGCTCATGCGCTTTGCCGACCTGGTGCTGTCCTTCCCCTCCATCCTGGTGGCGATGCTGATCCTGGCCTACGTCGGCAAGGGCATCTTCAACGTGATGGCCACGCTGGTGGTACTGGAGTGGGCGTATTACGCGCGCACTGCGCGCGGCCAGGCGCTGGTGGAACGGCGCAAGGAATACGTGGAAGCCGCAAGAGGCCTGAACCTGTCGTCCTGGCGCATCATGGTGCGCCACATCCTGCCCAACTGCCTGCCGCCGCTGATCGTCATCGGCACCCTGCAGGTGGCACGCGCCATCACGCTGGAAGCGACGCTGTCCTTCCTCGGCCTGGGCGTGCCGATCACCGAACCCTCGCTGGGCCTGCTCATCTCCAATGGTTACCAATACATGCTCTCGGGCGAATACTGGATCAGCTTCTATCCCGGCATCACGCTGTTGGTGGTGATCGTGGCCATCAACCTGGTCGGCGACCGCCTGCGCGACATCCTCAATCCACGGTGGCAGAAATGAGCGCGCTCACACTTGAAGTGCGCAACCTGCGCACGCATTTCTTCACGCCCGAAGGCGTGTTGCCGGCGGTCGATGACGTCTCGCTGTCGGTCGGCCGTGGCCGCATTCTGGGTCTCGTGGGCGAATCCGGATCGGGCAAGAGCGTGACCGGGTTTTCCATCCTCGGCATGGTCGATGCGCCGGGCCGCATCGTCGGCGGCGAGATCCTGTTCCAGGGCCGCGACCTGGTCAGCATGGACAAGACCTCGTTGCGCGAACTGCAGGGCAACCGCATCGCCATGATCTTCCAGGACCCGATGATGACCCTGAACCCGGTCCTGAAGGTGGAAGCGCAGATGGTCGATGCCGTGCTGGCGCACAGCAAGCTCAGCCGCCAGCAGGCGCGCGAACTGGCGCGCGATACCTTGGGCATGATGGGCATTGCCAGCCCGGAAGAACGGCTGCAGGCCTATCCGCATCAACTTTCGGGCGGCATGCGCCAGCGTGTGGCCATTGCCATCGCGATGCTGCACAAGCCCGACCTCATCATCGCCGATGAACCGACCACGGCCCTGGATGTGACCATCCAGGCGCAGATCCTGTCGGAAGTGCAGAAGCTGGCGCGCCAGCATGGCACCGCCCTGATCTGGATCACGCACGACCTGTCGGTGGTGGCCGGCCTGGCCGATGAAGTGGCGGTGATGTATGCCGGGCGCATCGTCGAGCAGGGCAGTGTGGATGCGGTGCTCGATGCGCCGCTGCACCCCTACACGCAAGGCCTGATCGGCAGCCTGCCCAGCAACAACCGGCGCGGTGCGCGCCTGCGCCAGATTCCCGGGATGACGCCCAACTTGCTGCACCTGCCGCCGACCTGCGCCTTTGCTGCACGCTGCGAGCGCCTTTCCCAGCAGTGCCTGGTGGCCCCGGCGATCAGCGAACCGCTGCCGGCGCACCGGGTGCGCTGCTATCACCCGACCCCGAGCACACAGAGCAACGAGCACCATGGATAAGGCCGTCATTCCCCTGATCGAAACCCGCGCCGTCAGCCGTCGCTTCGGCGAGCGCCGCCAGGGCTGGCTGGAACGCCAGTTGCAGGCGCGCGGCTGGAGCCGCCCGCCGGCCGTCACCCATGCGCTGGACCAGGTGGACCTGAAGGTCTTGCCGGGTGAAGTGGTGGGGCTGGTCGGTGAATCCGGCTGCGGCAAGTCCACGCTGGGCCGGGTGGCCTGCGGCCTGCTCGATCCTTCCGATGGCCAGGTGCTGGTCAACGGCCGCGACCGCGCCAGCCTCAGCAGCAAGGAAGAAGCCGAGGCCCGGCTGCAGGTGCAAATGATTTTCCAGAATCCCTATGCCAGCCTGAATCCGCGTTTGCGCATCGACCAGATCGTGGGCGAAGCGGCGCAAGTGAACGGAAAGGTCGAGGGCGACCTCGATGCCTATGTCTGCCAGCAGTTGCTGCGCGCCGGTCTCGATCCCGCCCTGCGCGACCGTTATCCGCACCAGTTCTCCGGCGGCCAGCGCCAGCGCATCGGCATTGCGCGCGCGCTCGCGGTGCAGCCGCAGATGCTGGTGTGCGACGAGGCCGTGGCGGCGCTGGACGTGTCGATCCAGGCGCAGATCCTCAATCTCTTCATGGATCTGCGCGAGCAACTGGGACTGACCTATCTTTTCATCAGCCATGACCTGGGCGTGGTGGAGCACGTGTCGGACCGCGTGGTCATCATGTACCTGGGCCGCGTGGTGGAGAGTGCGCCGGTGGCCGAACTGTTCGGCCAGCCCAATCACCCCTATACGCAGGCGCTGCTGGCCGAGGTGCCCCGCATGGGCGCGCGCAAGAAGGAATTCACCGCCATCAAGGGCGAGATCCCCAGTCCGCTGAACCCGCCGACCGGCTGCCACTTCAACCCGCGCTGCCCGCATGCCACGCAACGCTGCCGTGAAGAGCAGCCGCTGTTGCGCGAGATCGCACCGGGGCACCTGAGTGCCTGCCATCTCAATGATGGCCGCTGAGATGATGTGAAACGATAGAAACGACAGAAACGAAGAACCGAGCAGTCAAGAACTTGGCAACCCCGCAGTGCTTCCACCCTGACCACAGAGGAACCCGACCATGAAGAAGACCCTCCTGACCCGCCTGCTGGCCGTCGCCCTGACCGGTGCCGCGCTGGCTGCCGCTGCCGATGCCGCGCACGCGCAGAACCTCAACATCGCCTTTGCCGATCCGCTTTCGTCGCTGGATCCGCAACTGAACAACCACGCCGGCGACCGTTCGGTGGACCTGCATTTCTGGGACCTGCTGGTCCAGAACGATTACAACAAGCTGGTCCCCGGCCTGGCCGTGAGCTGGAAGAACATCGACCCCAAGACCTGGGAATTCAAGCTGCGCCCCAACGTCAAGTGGCAGGACGGCAAGCCCTTCACCGCTGACGATGTGATCTTCTCCTACCAGCGCGCCCGTGCCGTACCGGGCAGCGTGGCCACCTTCGCCGGCTACCTGCGCACCGTGGAATCGGTCACTGCCAAGGATCCGCTGACCCTGGTCATCAAGACCAACATCCCCAACCCGGACCTGCCGCTGAACCTCGCCTCGGTGCATATCGTCAGCAAGCACGTGGGCGAGAAGTCCACCACCGAGAACTACAACAGCGGCGCGGCCGTGGTCGGTACCGGTCCCTACAAGTTCGTCTCCTACACCCCGGGCGACCGCGTGGTGATGCAGCGTAACGACAACTACTGGAACGGCAAGCCGCTGTGGGACAAGGTCAACTACCGCTACATCAACAATGGCGCGGCACGTACCGCCGCGCTGCTGTCGGGCGACGTGGACGTGATCGACAAGGTGTCGGTGTCCGACCTGGCCAAGCTGAAGCAGTCGCCCAACGTCAAGGTCTACCCATACAACGGCCTGCGCGTGCTGCTGATCCAGCCAAGCTTCCATGAAGGCCCCAGCCCCTTCATCACCGACAACAACGGCAAGCAGTTGGAGAAGAATCCGCTGCTGGACGTGCGCGTGCGCCGCGCCATGTCGCTGGCCATCAACCGCAAGGCCCTGATCGACCGCATCCTGCAGGGCGCGGCCACCGAAGCCAACCAGTGGATGCCGGCCGATACCTTCGGCTACAACCCCGAGATCAAGAACATTCCCTTCGACGCCGCGCAAGCCAAGAAGCTGCTGGCCGAGGCCGGTTTCCCGGAAGGTTTCAAGCTGACCCTGCACGTGCCCAACGATCGCTATCCGCAAGCACCGGAAACCATGCAGGCCGTGGCGCAGTTCTGGACCCGCATCGGCATCAAGACCCAGGTCGAAGTGCTGCCGTGGGCCTCCTACTCCTCGCGTGCCAACAAGAACGAGTTCGCCGTCTCGGTACTGGCCTGGGGTAACGGCACTGGCGAAGCCAGTTACGCGCTGGTCAACGTGCTGGGCACGGTCGATCCCAAGAAGGGAATTGGCGCTTCCAACTGGAACCACTACAGCAGCCCGGCCGTGGACAAGGCCCTGGCCGATTCGACCGCCGAGTTCGATGCCGCCAAGCGTGAAGCCATCCTGCGCGGCGCGGCCAAGACCGTCTCGGATGAGGTTGGCGTGATCCCGCTGTACCACTACCAGAACATCTGGGCCGCCAAGAAGGGCCTGAAGGTCACCCCCATCAGCAGCGACCGCACCACCGCCATGATGGTGACCCAGGACAAGAAGTAAAAGGCCATGCCCAACTTCTCCATCGAGGTCAGCCCGGCCGACGACCTGATCGACGTACCCCGCCGCATCATCGTGCGGGGTGCGCATCCGGGCGAGCCGGTGCGCATCTCTTCCTCCACCCTGCGCAACGGCGCGGAGTGGCGCAGTACGGCGTGCTACATCGCCGATGCCTATGGCCACGTTGACGTGAGCATGAACCCGGCCATCGATGGCGATTACTACGGCATCGATCCGATGGGTTTGCTGTGGTCGCAGAAACCGGTGCAAGCCGGCTGTCGCGACAACTTCCACGCCGATGTCATGGCACCGCTGGTGACCACGTTGACCGTTTCCTCGCTGGACCAGCCGGGGCTGGCACCGTGCGCGCCAGCCAGTACCGAACTGGTACAGCGGCTGGCCGTTGCCGGGGTGACCCGGCGCGAGGTACGGGAGGAGGGGCTGGTCGGTACGCTCTTCCTGCCGGCCACGCCGGGACCGCATGCGGCGGTGATGATCCTCAATGGGTCCGGTGGCGGCATCAACGAACCGCGTGCGGCGCTGTTTGCCTCGCGCGGGGTGGCCGCGTTTGCGCTGGCGTATTTCAAGGCGCCGGGCCTGTCGGATTACATTTCCAATACACCGCTGGAGTATTTCGAACGCGGACTGGACTGGCTGCGTGCCGAGGTACAACCGCTGCACGATTTCGTTGCCGTCAGCGGCCAGTCGCGCGGTGGCGAGCTGGTGCTGCTGCTGGGGGCGACCTTCCCGCAGAAAGTGTCGGCGGTGCTGGCCACTGTGCCCAGTGCGCTGGTACACAGCGGCCAGAATGCGGCCGATCCTGCCGTGGGTCGCGAAGGTCCGACCTGGCTGCTGCGCGGCCAGCCCTTGCCGCATCAATGGCAGGACAACCGCAGCGCCAGCTGGGCACCGTTTGACGAAGGCCCGGCACCGCATCGCCATGAGCTGGCCATGCTCACTGCCTTGCAGGACGAGGAAGCGGTGGCGCGCGCCCGCATTCCGGTGGAGAAGATCGCCGGACCGGTGCTGCTGCTGTCGGCGACCGATGATGGCTCCTGGCCTTCCAGCCTGTATTGCGCGATGGTCAAGGACAAGCTGGCCGAAGTGTCCCACCCCTGGCCGGTGGTGTGGCGCAATTATGCGCATGCCGGCCATTCGATCCTGTTCCCCTTCGTCCCGACCACGCAGACCACGTATGCGCATCCGGTGTCGGGGCGCATCAGTACCGGTGGCGGCGAACCCGCCGCCAATGCCCGCGCCGATCTCGACGCCTGGCAGCAGGCGCAGCACTTCCTGCGCGACGCGCTGGCCAGGCATTCATCCACAAAGGAAAACGCATGAGTACCCCCGTCTACGACATCAGCAAGGATGTCATCGACCAGCTGGCCGGCCTGGCCGCTGGCAGCCCCCTGCACGGCCTGCGCCATCAGCGCGACAAGGTGGCCGTGGCTTCACAGGGCAGCTATGACACGCTGTTCGACCCGGCGCTGGAAGGCATCGGCCTGGATGAGCGCCTGCTGGTGGCGCTCTATGCCTGCCGTTTGGCTGGCGCATCCGATCTGGCCGCGCATTACCGCGCGCGTGCAGAAGCGGTACCGGCCGATGCTGCGCAACTGGCTGCGGCTGATAGCGGTGAGCCCGAGCAATTGCCGCAAGGGCGCCTGCGCGCCATGCTGGTCTTCACGCGTGCCCTGACGCAGCGTCCGGTGGAAGGCGACAGGGCTGCCATTGAAAAGCTGCCGGCGGCGGGCATCAGCACGCCGGCGGTGGTGGCACTGTCGCAGCTGATCGCTTTCGTGTCCTATCAATTGCGCGTGGTGGCGGGCCTGAAGGCCATGCGTGCTGCGGCGGCCCAACAAGGAGAGTCGGCATGAGCGAGATCATCAAGGCCAACGGTTTTACCAATGAGACCCTGGAATGGGATGCCTGGCTGGACGTGATCCAGCTGGAGGCGGCCAGCGAAGACCAGGTCAAGGTGCTGGAAGAAAGCCATCCCAAGGCCAAGACTTCGGACTACTACCTGTTCCTGGCGCACCAGCCTGACATCCTGCGCCAGCGTTCGGCGGCCTTCAACGCCATCATGTATGCGCCGGGCGGCCTCTCGCGTGCGGAGCGCGAACTGGGTTCGCTGGTGGTTTCGCGCATCAATGGCTGCGTGTATTGCGCTTCCGTTCATGCGCAGCGTTTCGAGCAGCTGGCCAAGCGCAACGATACGGTGCGCCAGGTGTTCGATACGCCTTACGGTGCCGGTGTGGATGCGCGCGAGCAAGCCATTGCCAAGTTCTCGGCCGAGCTGACCGAGACGCCGGGCGAGATCGATGCGGCGCAGATCAAGGCCTTGGTTGACGTGGGCTTGAGTGAGCTGGAAGTGCTGGACCTGATTCACTCGGTGGCCATCTTTGCCTGGGCCAATCGCCTGATGCTCAATCTGGGCGAGCCGGTGTTTGCTGATGGCAGCAAGGCCGAGGCCAAGTAAATTATTTCCAAGAGGAGACAGTGATGTACATTCCGGATCATCTGGTCTATGCCGAGACCCATGAATGGGTCAAGCTTGAAGACGATGGCACGCTGACCATCGGCATTACCGATTTCGGCCAGGAACAGTTGGGGCCGCTGGTGTATGTCGATATGCCGGCCGTGGGCAAGGTGTTGGCGAAGGGGGCCGAGTCGGGCATCGTCGAATCCAACAAGACGGCGTCGGATTTGCATGCGCCTGTTGATGGCGAGGTGATCGCCATCAACGAGCTGCTGGTGGAGTCGCCTGACGCCATCAATGGCGCGCCGTATGAGCAATGGATCTTCAAGCTCAAGCCGGCCGCGCCATTTTCGGTTGAAGGCTTTCTTGATGCGGCGGGTTACATCAAGCTGATTTCCTGAGGCGCGGCTGCGGTCAGGAAGCCGATGCGGCGGCGCGGATATCGAAAGCGCCGCCGGTTTGGGCGCGGTCACGCAAGGTGACGGCGTTCTTGCCCAGCAGGGGGAAGACCAGTTCGGCAAAGCGTATCGCTTCTTCCAGGTGCGGGTAGCCGGAGAGGACGAAGGTGTCCACGCCCAGGTCCGCATACTCCTGCAAGCGTTCAGCGACGGTGGCTGCATCGCCCACCAGGGAGGTGCCGGCACCGCCGCGTACCAGGCCCACGCCGGCCCACAGGTTGGGGGCGATTTCCAGTTTGTCGCGGCGGCCGCCGTGCAGGGCGGCCATTCTTTGTTGTCCTACTGAATCCATCTTGGCGTAGTTCTGCTGGGCGCGGGCAATGTCTTCGTCGGTGAGTTTGCTGATGAGGCGTTCGGCGTCGGCCCAGGCTTCGGCCGTGGTTTCGCGCACGATGGCATGCAGGCGTACGCCGAATCTTACTGTGCGGCCTTGCTTGGCGGCGCGTTCGCGTACATCTTCGATCTTCTGTTTGACGGCGGCGGGTGGTTCGCCCCAGGTTAGGTAGGCATCGACGTGCTTGGCGGCGAGGTCGTGCGCAGCAGGGGAGGAGCCGCCGAAATACAGCGGCGGGTAGGGCTGTTGTATCGCCGGATGGAACAGCTGGCCGTTGCGGATGCGGAAGTGCTTGCCTTCGTAGTTGACGGTCTCGCCCTGCAGCAGCTTGCGCCAGATGGTGAGGTATTCGTCGGCAGCTTCGTAGCGTTCGTCGTGCTTCAGGAAGACGCCGTCGGCTTCCAGTTCCGTGGCATCTCCTCCAGGCACCACGTTGAGCAGGAGGCGGCCGTTCAGTGCCTGGTCCAGTGTTGCGGCTTGTCTTGCCGACGGGCCGGGGCCGCCCAGTGAGGTCCTCAGCGCTACCAGCAGCTTGATGCGCTGGGTCACCGGGACCAGGCTGGCAGCCACTACCCATGGGTCCAGGCAGGACGCTCCCGTCGGGATCAGCAATCCATCGTATCCCAGCGCTTCACTGGTCACCGCGATCTGGCGCATGTAGTCCAGCGTGGGGGCTCGGCCGAAATCGGATTTGCCCAGGTAACGTGTGTCGCCCGACGTGGGGAGAAACCAGAAGAGTTCTAATGACATGCCAGAGTTTCCTTTTGCATTTTTCGCTTTGGCGTTATTAGAGCGCTCTGTTCTCTTTGTGGCTAAGAATGTTTTCTTCTTTCCTTAGTTGGTTTTTGGTTTTGTTATCTTGGCTGCTTGCTTTTCTGGTTGTTTGGTTTGGGGCAGTCTGCACGGATTGCTTTTCTGCGCTCTAGCTTAATTCTTATCATTCTCCGGTCGGGAGGACGCGCCGGGGGC
>JGI24890J29729_1000079_pt1 | contig 84420 bp, 83 predicted proteins | sample FreactcultureFD7_FD_29729 | JGI IMG/M metagenome (IMG submission 29729)
CCCCACACCGCCAGACGGGGTGGCGACGAATTCATCCGGCTGAACGAGGGTTTTGGACTCGGTAAGCGGGCGTGAAGCCACGATCGCGTGCCCGACGGCCTGTTCAACGGCATCCGGCCCCGACTTCGAGACGACACCGGCATAGGCTTGACGGTGCGCCTGAACCGCCGGAGTGAACCGCCGGCCTGAACCGCCGGCGTGAACCTGCCCCGCACTGCCCCACAGATCGGAACCCCATGATTGTCGCCTTCTCCGTCGCCCCGTCAGGCTTGGCGCCCAACGCCGACCCGAACCAGCCTGCGAATCCGGATGCCTCGGTGCACGAAGCCGTTGCCGCCGCCGTGCGCATCGTGCGTGAGTCAGGGCTCCCGAACCATACCGATGCGATGTTCACCAGCATCGAGGGGGACTGGGATGAGGTCTTCGCTGTGGTGAAGGCCGCGACGGAGGCTGTGGGAGCGTTTGGCTCCCGGGTGTCGCTGGTGCTGAAGGCGGACATCCGCCCCGGGTTCACCGGCGAACTCACCGGCAAGGTGGAGCGCGTCGAGCAGGCGCTCGCCGACCAGTAGCAGTAGCAGAACCGAGCAGTAGCAGCGCCGAGCAACAGCGCACTGAGCAAAAGGCGCGAGAGCGGTATCGAACTCAGGGCCCTCGCTGTTGCCTTCAGTAACGATTAAGCACGATTGCACCAGCACACAACAAGCACCACCAACGCACGATCTAAGGCAACCATGACGATCCCTCTGTCCATCCTCGATCTGGCGGCAGTCTCGCCCGGAGACAGCATTGCGGAGGGGTACTCGGCCAGTGTTGCGCTCGCGCAGACGGCGGAGAAACACGGCTATCGTCGGGTGTGGTTTGCCGAGCACCACAACATGCCCACGATTGCCTCCTCGGCGACCGCCGTTTTGGTTGGCCACATTGCGGGGCAGACCAGCACGATTCGGGTGGGCTCTGGCGGCATCATGCTCCCCAACCATTCGCCGTTGGTGATTGCCGAACAGTTCGGAACTCTCGAGACCCTGTATCCGGGGCGCATCGACTTGGGGCTCGGGCGGGCTCCCGGCAGCGACCAGGTGACGGCGCGCGCGATGCGTCGGCCGGCGACATCCTCCGACCAGTTTCCGCAGGATGTTCGGGAACTCCAGGGCTACCTCAGCGGCGACTCGCTCGTGCCCGGCGTGCAGGCGGTTCCCGGCGCTGGCACCAACGTGCCGCTCTACATTTTGGGCTCGTCACTGTTCGGTGCTCAGCTCGCTGCTGCTTATGGTTTGCCCTACGCTTTTGCCTCGCACTTTTCGCCGGAGGCCCTGGTCGATGCGGTCAGCATCTACCGTCGCGACTTCCAGCCGTCTGAGCAGCTGGCCGCCCCGCACGTGATCGCCGCGGTCAACGTGATTGCCGCCGATGACGCGGATGACGCCGCCAACCAGTTCGCGATCACCCGCCGCGCCCGCATCCGGATGATGATCACTCGCGCCCCGGATGCCCCCGACTACACCGACGAGCAGATCGACGCATTCATGCTCACGCCGTCTGGCGAACGTCTGGCCAGCATGATGAAGTACTCGGCCGTCGGTGACCCGGCCGGGGTGCGGGACTACCTGAACGCCTTTGCGACGCTCGCTCAGGCCGATGAGCTGATTATCGCTCACCAGTCACGGACCGTTGCCGACCGGCTTCGTTCCGTGGCGCTGACGGCCGAAGTGATGGGTGCTGAGCTGGCGACCGCTGGAGCTGCTCACATCGCCTGAATCCGGCGCTACAGTAAGCAGATGACCGACACCAGTGCGCCAGAATTTTCGGATGACGACCTCGCGTTCATCGAGACCATCTTCGAGCACGCCCGCTCCGGAGAGACGGCCGAACTGGCCGCGATCTTCGAGCGTGGCTTCCCGACAGATCTCGTAAACGCCCGGGGTGATACGCCGCTGATCTTGGCGGCTTACCACCAACACCTCGAGACTGTCGAGTTGTTGTTGGAGCTCGGAACCGACACGTCGGCGATCAACAGCAACGGGCAGACTGCGCTGGTGGCGGCGGTCTTCCGCAATAACGAGCCCATCGTCTCGGCACTGCTCGCGGCCGGGGCCGATCCTTCGCTGGGCGCCCACACTGCCCAAGCTGTCGCCAAGCAGTTTGGCCTTACTGCGATGCACGAGTTGCTCGGCTGATGGGGGCGTCAACGAGTTCCCGAAAGCTGGTCGCCTGGGCGCTGGCCCTCGACATCATTTTCGTGGTGGTGTTTGCGACCATTGGTCGCGCAAGCCATAAAGAATCGCTGAGCTTCGCCGGGATCGCCGAAACGGCGTGGCCGTTCGTTGTGGGGCTCCTCATTGGTTGGCTGATTACTCGCGCTTGGCGAGCACCCGCGCGCATTGGTTCGATCGGACTGGTCATCTGGGGCTGGACCGTGGTCATTGGTCTCGCGCTGCGGGTCGGGTCGGGTCAAGGAGTGCAACTCGCGTTCGTCATTGTTGCGACCCTAGTGCTGGGGCTTTTCCTTCTCGGTTGGCGCCTAGTGGCGCGGTTCACGGTCTTGCGTTCGAGCGCGAGCATCCCGCTCACAAAAGGTGAGGGTGCGAGCGCGGAGGGCGTTGCGAAGGCATCACTTGAGCACACCTGGGACGTAGCTGTACCCCTCGCGCCCCCCGGTTTCTATCCGAAGTTCGGCCCGCTGCCGGCGGTCATCGAGGTGCGCGACCAGTCGGGAGCGTGGGATGCCGTCGGCCAAACCCGCACGCTACTTCTCTCCGACGGCGGAAGCGTGGTAGAGACGATTACGGACTATCGCCACGGAGAGTTCTTCGGCTATGAGCTCACCGAGTTTCAGAAACTGTTCGGAAAGCTTGTTTCTGGTGCTCGCGCAGAGTGGTCGTTCAGCACGGTGCCGCTGGGCGCGGGCGCGGGCACCCGCATCCACTGGACCTACACGTTCTTTCCCAAGCGCGGCGCAGCCGTGATCGTCGCTGCGATTGTCGCCCTGTTCTGGGCTCCGTACATGCGCCGAGTGCTACCGGGAATCATCGCGCACGTTGAGCAGCGTTAGACCTCGTACACCTCGAGCGGCAGACCATCCGGATCGCGGAAGAAAAACATCGCCTTCATGGTGTGCGGGTCGACGCGGAGTTCCTCGCACTCGACACCGAGGGCAAGCAGTTCGTCGCGGATCGCCGGCACATCTGCAGCGGCAAAAGCGAGATGGCGAAGGCCGAGTGCTTCTGGCCCGGATGCTCGGGGCGGGGTCTCCGGAAAGCTGAACAGTTCCAGAATGTAGCTCCCGTTGAGGGCGAGTTTGCCCATCCACGACTCACGCTCGGTTCGAAAGTGCTCGTCGACGAGGGTGAAACCGAGAACCTCGGTGTAGAACTTTTTCGAGAGCTCATAGTCGCTGGCGATGACCGCGATGTGGTGGATTCCGGCGAACTTCATGGCCCCAGTCAACTACAGCTTCCGGTGCGCGGCCGACCTAGCGCCCGAATACGGGCGTAACTGGCTTAGCGCAGAGCAAATAGCCAAGGTATGCGACCTCATCCAGGAGGAAGGCGTCTTACGCTCCCAGCAGGTTCAGGTTCTGGTTCTGGTTCTGGTTCCGGTTTCGAGTGCTGTGGCGTCTGCGTATTGCCACGAGGCTTACGCCGATGATCAGGAGCGCTGTTGCGATGCTGATGGGCAGGGCGAGGTTGGTGCCGGTAGCGGCGAGGGCTGCTGCCGTTGCCACTGTGGTTGCCGGGGCGGGCCACGGGGCTAGGCCGGTGGAAATCACTGACACTGTGCCGTTGTTGTAGTTTGCGGTGTAGGCGGTGGTGCCGTCGGGGCTGAACGCCACTGATGTCGGACTCGTGTCGGCGTGCAGGGTGATGAGGGAGGTGGGGGTGGCGAGAGTGTTGGTGGCGACGTCGATTATCGACACCGTGTTGTTGCCGCCGTTTGCAATGTAGGCGATGGTGCTGTCGGGGCTGAACGCGACGGAGATCGGATTCGATCCGGCAGGCAGTTTGATGAGAGAGGTGGGGCTGGCCAGAGTGTTGGTGGCGACGTCGATCACCGACACCGTGTTGTTGCCGACATTTGCGGTGTAGGCGGTGGTGCCGTCGGGGCTGAAAGCCACTGAGTACGGGTCCGATCCGCTAGGCAGGGTGATAACGGCGATGGGGCTGGCGAGAGTGTTGGTGGCGACGTCGATCACCGACACCGTGTTGTTGCCGTTGTTTGCAATGTAGGCGGTGGTGCCGTCGGGGCTGAACGCGACCGAGAGCGGATTCGATCCGGCAGGCAGCGTGATGAGGGAGATCGGGCTGGCCAGAGTGTTGGTGGCGACGTCGATCACCGACACCGTGTTGTTGCCGACGTTTGCCGTGTAGGCGGTGGTGCCGTCGGGGCTGAAAGCCACTGAGTACGGATATGATCCGCCAGGCAGGGTGATCAGAGAGATTGGGCTGGCCAGAGTGTTGCTGGCGACGTCGATCACGGACACCGTGCTGTTGCCGGTGTTTGCAATGTAGGCGGTGCTGCTGTCGGGACTGAACGCGACCGAGTACGGATTCGATCCGCGCGGCAGGTTGATGAGAGAGATTGGGCTGGCCAGAGTGTTGCTGGCGACGTCAATCACGGACACCGTGCTGTTGATGTTTGCGATGTAGGCGGTGGTGCCGTCGGGGCTGAACGCGACCGAGTTCGAACCCGATCCGTCAGGCAGGGTGATGGGGGTACCCAGGGTGGGGGAGGCGTATGCGGGTGAGGCAATAACCAACACGGTTCCCAAACCCAGAATGCTTGCGACAAGTAGTAGCGATGGGCGACTCTTCATGGGGCTCCATAGGTGGGTGGCGTGACACTTCCAGGGACGAGGGGACGGATCAAAGTTAGCACCGTTGGTTCGAAATAATGAGAATTCCTTCGCTGTCCCGCGCCCCATTAAGGGGTCGTTCAGGTCGCGGCTTCCTGTTAGCGACCGGTCGCTTGATTGGCCCGACGCTCGACTGTTCTACTGACTCAGAGACCGGCATCCAAAAACGCTAACCCGGCCGCGCGAAACTCTCTGGAGGTCGGGGCGTTGAAGTGGTTGCGCCCTGGAATCTCGAAGAACTCGGCATTTGGGGTGGAGGCTGCGAGACCGCGCGACTTTTCGAGGATGCTGTCCTCGCTGCCCGTCGCAAACAGCAATGGCTCGAGCGGCGGGTTGGCGGGGTCGGGCGGGGTCGATCCGCGCATCCCCTCAACCAGTGCCACTAGGGCGCTGAGGTCGTTATCCGGGATGTGCCCGGCCATCGTCAGGTAGGCCTTGGTCAGCGGGTCGGTGGCGGGAACGCCGTTCTCGATCTGGTCGCGCGCCTGATCAAGGCGAAACCGAGTGAGGGGATCGCCATCCGGAATTCCGCCCAGGATGGCCCGGCTGATGCGGGTCGGAAACGCCAACGACGAGTGCCAGCCCACGCGGGCACCGAGCGAGTAGCCGAGGTAGGAAACCTCATCCAGGAGGTAGGCATCCAGCACGCTCAGGACATCCGCCACCAAGATTTCCATCGTGTAGGCGCCGGGGCTGTGCGGTTTGTCGCTCTCGCCGTGGCCACGCTGGTCGATGGCAATAACGCGATATCCGCTGCGGGTCAGGTCGCGCACCCAGCCTGTCGCCTGCCAGTTGGATAGAGCGCTGGAGGCGAAGCCGTGCACCGCCAGAACGACCGGGGCGTTCTCGCGGCCGACAAAGCTGGCTCCGCTCTGAAGGCCGTGGGCCATGCCGTGGGAATCGCCGCGCTCAGGGACGGGCTCAAAGTCGTAGGTTGCGAGATTGACCCCGTCGGCGGAAAGAACTCGGGCAACCGGCGGGGGAGTGTGCAGCGCTCTCATTCCACACATTATCCCCGGCTCCGCGGACTGTGCGACGGTGACCCGCAGGTGGTTGCCCGCAGGTGGTTGCCTGCAGGCGCTGACCTGCAGGCGCTGACCTGCAGGTAGTTGCCTGGCATCCCGCAAAAGAATCTGGGCGCAACTGTCGGCCGCACCCGCTACCGTTAGAGACATGTCTGACATCGCCACCCTCGTCGTCGAAGTCCACCTGCCTCTCACCGTCGACACGTCTATTGGCGAGGGCGAAAATCCTTACCCCTGGATCGAGGACGTTACCGATGCGGTCGCCGAGATTGAGGAAAGCGGTGAAGCCTTCATCGTCGAAGAGGGTGACGAGTTTGATGGGTGCTACGTGGTCGTCATCACGGGAGCCGACGAGTCGACCCTGCTGAAAATAGCCGGCCGGCTCGCCACCCTTCCGGGCGCACCGACTGGGGTCTTTGCTATGGTCACCGACGATGAGGCGGATGAGTTGGGGCTCGGACGCCGCGTCGATATTTCTTAGCGGGTTTCCGAACTTGCGCGGCTCCCGCAGGGTCGCGACAACGACAAGCTCGGTCCTAGCTGAAGCTCACCCCGGTCAACTCTTCGGAGACATCCCAGAGGCGTGAGGCATCCGCCGCGCTGAGAGCACGACGCGGAACCTTCGCCAGGGTCGGGCCACCGCTGAGCTCAAACGCACCGTTCGGGCCGTAGTAGCCACCGGGAACGGCAAGTGGGCTGGTCGCCGCGAACAGCATGGGCAGGATGCCCTGCTCGACGTGCTGCATAACGTTGGCCGAGATGCGCGCCGCCAGGCTACCCATTGCGCGACCCTCGCGAGGCCCGGTGGTCTGCAGGTTGGTGTTGGTGCCACCGGGGTGGGCGGCAACGCTGGTGATTCCCCAGCCCGCTGCATCGCTCCGCTTCTGCAGTTCGCGGGCGAACATGAGGTTGGCAAGCTTGGACTCCCCGTACGACACGTAAGGTACGTAGCGTTTCTCGGCCTGAAGGTCATCCCAGTTCAGTACCCCGATGCGAGCGACGATGCTGCTGGTCGAGGTGACCCGAGGGTTAGTCGCTGTGCGAAGGAGCGGCAATAGGCGGGCGGTGAGGGCGAACGGGCCGAGGTGGTTGCTCCCGAACTGTAGCTCGAAGCCGTCCTCGGTGACGCCACGCTTCGGTGGTGCCATTACTCCCGCGTTGTTGATGAGGATGTCGATGGGCTGGCCGTCCTTGGTCAGTGCGGTTGCGAAGGCTTCGACGCTCGCGAGCGACGAGAGGTCGACAATGCGGAGGCTCAGTCGCGCTTCGGGGTTCTGGGCGGTGAGGGTGGCGACGGCTGCCGCACCCTTCTCGGCGTTCCGAACGGCGAGAATCACGTCGGCACCGGCGAGAGCGAGGCGGCGGGTGAGCTCGAAACCGAGACCACTGTTGGCGCCGGTAACCACCGCGAGTTGGCCGGTCAGATCGCCGACCTCTACGTCTGGTTTGCGTGCAGAATTGCGCGATGAATCTCTCGAAGAAGCGGGGGAAGGGCTGGATGTTGCGGACACGGCGGTGCTCCATTCGAGGTGTTTCGAAACGATTTGCGACACTATCAAACCACGTTCACGTTTCGTTGTGTTACGCGACGGTTAGCGCCCGAATGACAGTTGGTTCTAACGTCTACTCATGACACTTCTCGACGCTCCCACCGCCACCGCCACGGCCACTGCTGCGGCAACCATTGTTCCCGCCGTTACGGCTGACGAGCGCGCTGAGCGTCTCACCAGCGCTGGCGCTTCCTGGGGCGAGCGCATCGCCGCTGATGCCGCCAACGCGAAGCTCACTTACCGCGTTTCTGGCGAGGGGGAAGGCTCGGTTGCCAGCGTCATCCGTGCCGGAAAGCACAGCTTCTTCGTCGATGAGCCGTCCGCACTTGCCGGGGATGACATCGCCTCTAGTCCTGTCGAGGTTGCCCTCGGCGCTCTCATCTCCTGCCAGATCGTGGTCTACCGTCTCTATGCACAGGCCCTCGGAATTCAGGTCGACGACATCTCCGTGAAGGCCGAGGCCGACCTCGACGCTCGCCGCCTGTTCGGCATCGACGAGACGGTGCGCGCCGGCTTCACCGACGTGCGTCTCGCGATCACCATCGCCGGCCCCGAGACGGATGCCCGCTACCAGGAGCTCCGCGAAGCTGTCGACGCCCACTGCCCCGTGCTCGACATCTTCCAGAACCCCACCCCGGTGAGCGTCACCGTCGCGAAGGCCTAGCCTCCGCGCATCCTTTAGCCACAGGTCAGGTCGGACCCACGCGGGTCCGGCCTGATCTTTCTCGTTCAACAGGTCTACCGGTTGGATTTCTCCCGTTCAGCAGGCTCTTTTTCCGAATCCGCGGTGTTTCTGTGTTGAACACGCCGGAAGTAGTCGATTCCATCCTGCGGAACGAATGCAGCGGAACGGATGCTCGGACCGACCGATCCGCAACGGGTGCTCGAGCAGACTGATGGGCTGAGGGAGCGGATGCCGATTGCGTCGTTACGCGCTGAGAAGTGGGACAACTACAGAGAGGATGAAGCCCACAACAGCGACCAGAGCGCCGGCAATCAGCAGAGTCGCGGAGATCTGCACCCCGAGCTTCGCCAGTGAGGGATTCCCGCCGAGCGCTGCCACGCGACGCAGTGCGATCATCGACACGGGCAGTCCAGCGATTGGGAACACCACCGCCAGAACCAAGCCAAGGAGGGCAAGAGCTTTGTTCTCGTCCACGACCGCGATGCCGGATATCTCCTTGATGAACACAGCCCGTACAATCATTCCACTCCCCAAATGGTTATTGAAATTGTGATTTTACTCTCGCAATTGAGCCTCCGATAGATCTGAGACTAAATCGAGGTTGAGAATAATGGAGGCCCCCGCAGGTCAGGCGGATTCCTACTGAGGCCTGCCTGATCACTGCCGTTCAGCAGGCTTTCTTCTGGGATGTCCGGCGTTTCTGTGTCGAACACACCGGCACTGGTCGAATCCATCCTGCGGAACGGATGCAAGCGATGACGGCTGAGTTCGCCGAACGGATTTCGGAGCTGACGGGTGCGGGACGGATGTCGCCGCCTTCAAACCGTCGAAGACTAACCCTCGAAATACAAATACGAGTGCAGTCGGCACCCCGCGTTAAACTGTGCGCGGCATTCGGGGCAGCTGTTCACCGAAATGTAGGTACCGATGGTGAGTTCAGTCGAGCAGACCCCACACAGGATCGCTTTCTGCTCCCGCTCGTCGATCGCCCATTGAGTTGCGTCGTGGGTCTCCGCCTCCTCGTGGCAGAGGTGGCACGGGTAGTAGCGGCGGCAGCACTTGAATTTGATCGCTATGACGTCCTTGGGTGTGCCGTAATGGACGCACCGGGTTTGCCCGTCGATGGTCTTGCCGTAGACGATCATTCGATGCCTCCGGCGGTCAGGGACGGCTTCGGGCGCCGCGGCTTCCGGCTGATGACGGCGGCGGCGAGCCCACCCAGCATGATCGCCCCACCGACGAGTTGGCTCACTGTCGGGGTTTCACCCTGCACGGCCCAAGCGGCCAGAATCCCGATCACTGGCACCAGGAGGGTGAACGGCACGACCGCGCTCGTGGGGTACTTGGCGAGCAGGGTGTTCCAGATTCCGTAGGCGATGAGGGATGCCGCGACCGCCGTGTAGACGGTGCTGAGGATCGCCGCCAACGACAGGTGGGTGACGGCGTGCAGCACCACGGCGGGGCTGTCCACAATGAGGGCGAGGGCGAGGCTGGGCAGCGGAACAACGAGTCCAGACCAGACGACCAACGAGAGTCCGGAGGCCGATTGTGCTCGGCGCGCCAGCACGTTCCCGATTGCCCACGACAGCGATGATCCGAGAAGGACCACGAGCGGCAACCACGGAACCGAGGCACCAACGCCGATGACGACAACTGCGAGGCCGATCATGCCGACTACAGTTCCGCCGAGCTGGCGTCTGGTGGGCTTCTCACGTAGCACGATGGCGGAGATCATCACGCTGAAGATGATCTGGGTTTGCACGAGCAGCGAGGCGAGGCCCGGCGGCATCCCGAGCGCTAACGCGAGGTAGAGCAGGGTGAACTGTCCGAGGCTGAGGAACGTGCCGATCGCGAGGATGTTGCGCCAGCCGATAGCGGGCGGCTTGATGAAGAATACGGCGGGAATGCAGACCAGCAGAAACCGAAGCGCGAGAAAAACGAGCGGGGGAACGTCGACAAGGCCAAAGTCTATAGCGATGAAGTTGAGGCCCCAGATGAGGGCGACGAGGAGCGCGAGGAGGGTGTGTCTGGGGGTCACGTTAGGCCTTCGCTCCGTTGGTAGAGCGGTTGGTAGAGCCGTTGGTGGACCCGTTGGTGGATTTGGCGGCCGAGCCGTGAAGGGCGCCGAGGGCGGTTGCCCCGAACGCGACATTCTGGGTTGCCTCGATGGTCACGGTGCGAGCGGCGGGCGCCGCGGAGTCAGCGGAATTGGTATCGGCATTGGCATCGGCAGTGCCAGTGCCAGTGGCAGCGACAGCGACAGCGGAGAAGTGGAACGTCAGGGTGAGAGCGTACGGCGTCTCGACGTACAGCAACCGGAGGCGCCAGACTCGCACCGACAGCCAGAGCGCCGCGGCGGCGACCGGTGTCGGATGACCGCCCATCGGCATGACGGCACCTGTTCGCCAGCCACCTGTTGCCCGGCCACCGGTTGTCCCGCTGCCTGTCGTCGGCCCACTGTTAGAGGGGTGATCGCTCGTGCAGACGATTTCGTGCGTGCCGAGAGAATCAGTCAGCTCGAGAATGGTCGCGTCACCGGCCTCGCGAAGCGTGAACCCGATGGGGTCGACCTCGAAGTCAACGCCGAGCCGGTTGGGCGCGATTGCGTACTCCGTGCCCAGAATCTCGGCCGCGGGGGTGATGCCGCGCGCAATCGCAACGCCCGAGCCTTCTGCAACGCCCGAATTTTCCCCAACAGGAAGTGGCACCACGAGGTCAGCAGCCAACGACTGCAGTCGAGCCTGCGCCTGCGCGTTCTCGGGGAGCGCACCCTTCGCAACCGGCGACAGCGCCGGGATCAGGTGCTTCCAGGTGAGTTCAAGAAGCGCCTGCATGTCGGACACGCCGCTCGTGTAGACGACCACCACATCCTGATCGGGAACAACGATGCAGTACTGCCCGAAAGCTCCGTCGCCGCGGTAAGAGTTGTGGAGGCCACGCCAGAACTGGTAGCCGTAGCCCTGGATCTTGTTCGGCGAAATTACTTCGGCGGGATCAGCCGTCGTGAGAGGGCTCGGAGCGGGAATGTCGTTGCGAACTTGGGCGGCGGATGCCGCGTGCACCCAGGCGGCGGGCACGAGTTGTTGACCGTTCCACAGCCCATTCTGCAGATAAAGCTGCCCGAAGGTGGCGACATCCTCGGTGGTGAGGCTCAGCCCGTACGCGCCGATGTCGATTCCCCGCGGGCACTGTTGCCAGGTCGCGCCGACAATGTCGAGCGGGGCAAATAACCGCGGGGTGAGGTAGTCGAGGAGGCGCTCGCCGGTGACCTTCTCAAGAATTGCCGCCAGCAGGTAGGTTGCGCCGCTGTTGTAGACGAACTGGGAGCCCGGAGCGAACTCGAGGGGGATGGCGAGAATCTCGCGGGCCCAGTTGTCGCCCCACTCCTTGTTGCCAGGCTCCTCCTCAAGCGAGGCGTGCCGCATCGAGTCCACACTGACTGAGGCACTGATGCGTGGCCCGCCAATCGTGTCGAGCGCGTGGCCGGTGGTCATCGTGAGGAGGTGCTCAACGGTGAGCACTGAGAGGTGGCCGCTGACGACCTCGGGGAGATCATCCGGAAGCAGGGTCGTCACCAGATCATGAATGTGGAGGAGGCCTTCGGCGACCGCGATTCCGACCGCGGTGGCGGTGAAGCTTTTGCTCAGTGAGAAGAGTTGGTGGGGGATTTCTGGCGCGAACGGTGCTCGCCAACCCTCGAGGATGATGTGGCCGTGGCGCAGCACCATGATGCTGTGCACGTCGTGAATCTGCGCAGTGATTGCTTCCAGTAAGTCGCCGAGGTGGGCGCTGTCGACACCCTGCAGCTCGGGGGTGCTGCGGGGCAGCCGGGGCAGCGGGGGTGGAACGCTCATGTCGCCACGCTACCCCTGTTCGAGCCCGCTGCCCGCTACCGCGACGAACGGTCCGGCACGGGCGACCATTCGCGAATCCGTTGGCGCAGCTAGCATGACCTGATGAGCGCCTCCGACGATTACCTCCGACTCCTGCCTGCGAGCCTCAACCTGAGCGGCCACACTGCGCTCATCAGCGGAGCGGGTAGTGCTGCCGGAATCGGTTTCGCGACCGCTGTCGCCCTCGGTCAGCTTGGCGCACGGGTGGCCGTGACCGCGACGACGGATCGGATCGACGAGCGGGTCAGCGAACTGCGAGCGTTGGGCGTCGACGCTCTCGGCTTCGTCACCCGCCTCGATACGGAAAGCGCGGTGCTCGGGCTGGCCGAGCAACTCGATGTGGCCTCCGTGATCCCCAGCATCCTGGTCAACAATGCGGGCATGGTGACCTCGACCGAACCGATGCTCAGCGGGGATGCCCTGATGCCGCCCGCCGACTGGGATCGCAGCCTAGCGATGAGCCTCACCAGTACGTTCCTCCTCACCCGCGCTCTGTTGCCGGCGATGCGACGTGCCGGTTGGGGGCGAGTGATCAACGTGTCCAGCGTGAGCGGCCCCGTGATGGCCTCCCGTGACGACGTGGCTTACGCCGCCGCTAAAGCCGGGGTCGTCGGCTTCACCCGGGCGCTCGCCGTGGATGAAGCAGCCCGCGGAATCACCGCCAACGCTGTTGCCCCCGGTTGGATCGCTACCGGATCTCAGCTCGATTCTGAGGCGCTGGAGGGCGAGGTTGTTCCGCTCCGTCGCAGCGGTAAGCCCGCGGAGGTCGCCTCGGCGATCGCCTGGTTGGCCAGCCCGGGCGCCTCCTACGTCACCGGTCAGGTGATCGTGGTCGACGGCGGCAACAGTGTCGGCGAGCAGCGCCGCTAAGAAGCACGGCGAGCAGCGCCGCTAGAAGCTGGTGAGCAGCGCCGCTAGTTGGCGTCCGGTCGATTAGCCGCAGCCGCAGCCGCAGCTTGTCCCTGCGCCTCCGCCAACGCGGCTTCGAACGCCACCCAGCCGAGCATTGCGCACTTCACGCGGGCGACGTAGCGGGAGACACCGTTGAGGGCGATGGCGTCACCGAATCGTTCTTCGTCGAGCTCGATTGTGCCGCGAGAGCGCAGCGCGGCGCGGAAATCGTGGAGCAGGGCATCGGCATTCGTTACCGATTGGGCGGGGAGCAGGCTTGCCAGCAGTGACGCTGAGGCTTGGGAGATGGAGCATCCGTGCCCCTCCCAGCCGATCGCTTCGATCTGACCATTGGCGACATGAATCGACAGCGTAATTTCGTCACCGCAGGTGGGGTTCAACTGGTGTGAGGATGCGGTCGGATTTTCGAGCAGCCCGCGCCCCTGCGGGTTCTTTGAGTGGTCGAGGATGAGCTCTTGGTAGAGGCTCTGTAGGTCGTCGGTGCTCATGCTGTGACTCCAAAGAACGTTCGGGCGTCCGTGACCGCTTCGAGGAAAAGGTCGATCTCCGCCTCCGTGGTGTAAATCGATCCGCTGGCGCGGGTGCTGGCGGTGAGCCCGAGGCGGCGGTGCAGCGGCTGAGCACAGTGGTGGCCGACCCGCACGGCGATGCCCCGGTCATCGAGAAACTGCCCGACATCGTGCGCGTGTATGCCCTCGACATCGAAGCTGGCAAGCCCGACCCGGTCGCCAAACGCTCCGAGAACGCGCACGCCGTCGATCGCGGAAAGCCCGGCAATGAGGCGTGAACTCAACTGCGTTCCGTGGGCGGCGACTCGCTCCATGCCGATTGCAGCCAGGTAGTCAACGGCGGCCGCGAGGGCGATCGCCTGGGACACGCGCTGAGTGCCGGCCTCGAATCGTTGTGGCGCGGGCAGATAGGCGGCCGTCTCCATGGTCACCGTCGTGATCATGGAGCCGCCGGTGAGAAACGGCGGAAGGGCATTCAACAATTCCCGGCGGCCGTATAGCGCACCGATGCCGGTGGGAGCGAGCATTTTGTGACCGGAAAACACCGCGAAGTCAACATCGAGGGCGTGAAAATCAACTGGGAGGTGCGGAACCGATTGGCAGGCATCCAAGACGACGATCGCGCCCACGGCGTGTGCGCGAGCAACAATTTCAGCTACCGGGTTGATGACGCCCAAAACATTTGAGACGTGCGAGAACGCCACTACGCGGGTCCGCTCGTTCACAATTTCAGGTAGCAAATCCATTCGCAAAGCCCCGGCATCGTCGACCGGAATGAAACGCAGGGTCGCTCCGGTGCGCCGCGCGAGTTCCTGCCATGGGATGAGATTCGCGTGATGTTCCAGCTCGGTCGTCACGATTTCATCGCCGGGCGCGAGGGCGAGCGCGGCGTATTGCGGGCCAGCGGCGTTGGCGTTGGAGAGTGCGTACGCCACCAGGTTGATGCCCTCGGTCGCATTCGAAGTCCAGACGATCTCGTCAGCGGCCGCACCCACAAAACGCGCGACAGTCTCACGGGCGTTCTCGAACTCCTCGGTCGCTTCGCCCGCCAACCAGTGGGCTCCGCGATGCACGGCAGAGTTTCGGTTCTCGTAGAACGCGCGTTCAACATCCAACACCACGGTCGGTTTCTGCGAGGTCGCACCCGAATCGAGGTAGGTCAGTGGTCTGCCGTTGACCGTGGTGTGAAGCAACGGAAAATCCCGACGGATCGCCTCAACGTCGGCGTCAGTCAGGGTTTCGTTGCTCATAATCTTCACCTCACTATCCAACCACTTGAAACCCAGAGAATTCCTTACAGCCCGAGCCGCGGAGCAGTAACCTTCTTCTGCGCCGGGAATTAGTGAACCCCTCACCTCGTTGGGGTCTTCGTGCGGCGCCGACGGATTCGTCAGCGAATCACCTCACACCAGTGTTAGAAGGAGCTCAGAAATGACCACGATCCCCACAATCACCCTGAATGACGGCGTCGAAATTCCGCAGCTCGGTTTCGGCGTCTGGCAGGTTCCTCCCGCCGAAGTAAAGGTTGCCACTCAGGTCGCCCTTGAGGTTGGCTACCGTCACATCGACACCGCCGAAATGTATGGCAATGAGGTGGGCGTCGGCGAAGCTGTTCGCGAATCCGGCATCGACCGGAGCGAGATCTTTGTCACCAGCAAACTGAACAATGGTTTTCATGACCCCGCGGATGCCATGGTGGCGTTCGAGAAGACGATCAGTGACCTCAACATTGGTTACCTTGACCTCTTCCTCATCCACTGGCCCATGCCAGCGGTCGGCAACTTTGTGGACACGTGGAAGGCCTTGGAGGCAATGAAGGCCACCGGCAAGGTGCGTTCGATCGGAGTCTCCAACTTCCACGCACCCCACCTGCAGCGCCTGCTCGATGAGACCGGAACGGTTCCCTCGGTCGACCAGATCGAGGTCCACCCGTACCTCACCCAGGAGCCGTTGCGCGCTTTCAACGCGCAGCACTCCATCGTTACCGAGGCTTGGTCTCCGTTGGCCAGTGGCAAGATCATCGGCGACCCGACCATCGCGGCGATCGCCGAACGAGTTGGCAAGTCTGTCGCCCAGGTCACGCTTCGCTGGCACATCCAGCGTGGCGACGTCATCTTCCCGAAGTCGGTCACTCGCAGCCGCATTGAGGAGAATTTCCGTCTGTTCGACTTCGAGCTCGCTGAAGCCGACATTCTGGCAATCAGCGCGTTGAACCGCGACGAGCGCACCGGCCCGAACCCGGATGAGTTCAACTGGATTCCGTAACCACCGCTTGCGTCGCGCTGTTCCGGTCCTGGATAGCGCTTCCACGATGAGTGAACGGTTGTGACGATCGGGCGGTGATGCGCTTGAATGGCGAGGTGCCATCCGAACTCATCACCGCCCTTTCTGCCGATCTGACCGCTGCGCGTTTCACTGTCGGCGCCCTCACCAGCCTGTGGGGTACGGATGCCGCGGCCGCCCTGCACCGCAACCAGCGAGTGCCGGCGCTTCGGGCGCTTGCGGCGCGAGGTGCTGCAGCTGGCCCAAAAACGGCCGGCTCGGGCACGGCTGGCGCGAGCACGGCTGGTACAAACCCCGGTGCCCTCGCCACCCTTGCTCGTGTGTTTGTGCTCGGACTTCCGGTTCCTGCAACCCAACTGAACGACGCTCTGCCACAGCTTGGGGCCGCAGGGGCAGAGTCGCTCGGACTCGTCACCCTGACCACCGAAGGTGAGGCCATCCCGGCCCTGGATCTGCGCCCCTACAGTTATACCGACTCGCGCGGTGTTGGCTCGTGGTGGATCGCCAGTGACCTCGGCGAGCTTGCGCTCGGCCACGCGATCCCCGAGCGCCACGTGCTCGGTGTCGGAGGCGCATCCCTCACTCTCAGCGGGCTGATGATCCCGACTCAGGTTGATTCTGTTCTCGACTTGGGTACCGGATGCGGCATCCAGGCCCTCCACGCCTCCCGCCACGCGAAGCGCGTGGTGGCCACCGACATCTCCGAACGTGCGCTCGAACTGGCAGCCTTCAACGCCGAACTGAACGGCATCACGTCGATCGAGTTTCGGCTTGGTAGCTTGTTTGAACCCGTCGCCGGCGAGCGCTTCGATCACATCATTTCCAACCCTCCGTTCGTGATCACACCGCGAACCGCTGGGGTGCCGAGCTATGAGTACCGCGACGGCGGGCTTGAGGGTGACGCGATCGTGGAGAAGGTCATCCGCGGGGCTGAGGCTCACCTGACACCGGGCGGCGTCGCCCAGCTTCTCGGAAACTGGGAGTACCGGGAGGGGGCGCAAGGCCTCGATCGGGTGGGGCTCTGGCTCGACCAACGCGAGCCCGGTGAGCTCGGCCTCGACGCGTGGGTGGTTGAGCGTGAAGTTCAGTCAGTGACCGAATACGCCGAAACCTGGATTCGGGATGGCGGTACCGTCGCCGGCAGCGCAAGATTTGATGCGCTCTACGGTGCGTGGCTCGACGACTTCGAGCGTCGCGGAGTATCTCGGGTCGGTTTCGGCTACGTCACCCTTCGACGACCGGCCACCGGCACACCAACGTTGCGTCGTCTCGAGCAACTGGCGGGGGCGGTTGGGGCGAACGACACCGGGCTCGGGCCGCACATCGCGGCAACCCTTGTGGCGTCGGCGTGGGTGGCAGGCCTCGACGATTCGTCGCTCGCGCGCACCGTTCTGGAGGTCGCCGGGGATGTCACTCAGGAGAGCCACTACTGGCCGGGGGATGAAGATCCAACGGCGATAACCCTTCATCAGGGCGGCGGTTTTGCGCGCAGTGAGCCCGCGGGAACCGTGCTCGCTGCAGTGGTGGGCGCCTGCGATGGCGAACTCAGCATTGGTGCGATTGGTGGTGCGATCGCCGAAATCCTTGAGGTTGATGAGGCCGAATTGCTCGCCGAAGTTCTGCCGAGCATCCGGGAGCTGGTGGTCACTGGAATGCTGTCGCCGACTTCCGTCCCGAGCTCCAACCAGACTTCCAACCCTGTTTCCCGCTCCGTTTAACACCCGGTTCCCATCCCGTTCCCACCAAGCGTGGAGGAGGTGCTGAGACGATGAGGGAATGTTCACCCGACGGCCAGTTCTCAGCGTGTTTGCTGTGCTGTACATCGGAGCCGTTTTTCTGCTCTCACTGATCCGTGAAACGTCGGAGCGCGCAACCTTTCTGGGGGAGGTTGCCATCTTGATTCCGATCGGTGTGATTTTTGTTTTTCTCCTGGGGGAGGGCCGCTGGCTTGGTGCATTCTTTTTAAGCGGGATGGTCTGTGTCTGGCTTGAACTGGGACGCAACGCTTGGTTCGCGAATCGTGATTCCGCGAACACCGATTTGGGAGCCAACCTCATCGGCATCACCGTCGGAGTAACGGTCACCAGCGTTGTTCTGGCGATTGCGCACCGGCGGGCGCGCCGCGCTCAGGCAACCCAGGCAGCCGCAGCCACACGGGGAGCTGAGTCCGCACGGGGAGCTCAGCCCGCACGGGGAGCTCAGCCCGCACGGGGTCTTAACGAAACTCTTACACCTCTTTCTCAGGGTGATGAGCGAGGGTTAACCACAGAAAGTCCCGCAGACCGAGCCTGAGGGGTGCGACTTTACCGCCCCGTTGTTGCTCGAGGAACTGTTCCTTCGGTGCCCACAGCATGGGGCGCCTATTTGTTGCGCGGCGTGAACTGTTCGGAGTTTTTGCATGCGCTCACCCTTTTCTATACTTTTCGCCGCGCTGTCTGCCGCGCTCTTCGCCGCACGGTCTGCCGTGCGGTTTGCAATGTCGTCGGTCTTGTCGACTGTGCCAGCTCTCGTGCCATCTGTCATTTCGTGGCTACGAGCGAGGGCGCAGACACGGCGAAACTTCGGCTTCCTGAACGTCAACAGGAAAAGTTTGGCAGTGGTCGCTCTCGGGTTCTCGACTTTCATGATGAGCTTTCCCGTTCTGCCAGCGTCTGCCGGAGTCGTTCAGGCCGACGTTTTGGATGCCAATGCCCAGACCTTCCGAACCTCAACTTCTGTCGTGCAGGTTGAGCCGGTGCGCGAGAGCTTCTCGATTTCGCACTTTTCCACCGTGCAGTACCCCGTTCCGATGGGCTCGATCAGTTCTGGCTTCGGTTCACGCGTGTCGCCGTGTCGAGGCTGTTCCAGCTACCACGAAGGCGTTGACATCACGCCCGGTTACGGCACGCCAGTTCTGGCTATCGCCGACGGAACGGTGACCGAATCCGGTTGGAGCGGTGGCTACGGCATGCACCTAGCGATTGCGCACGTCGTTGATGGTGCCGTTGTAACGAGTGTCTATGGGCACATGCAAGTCGGTTCGCTGACCGCTGGGGTGGGTGCTCACGTTGGTATGGGGCAGCAGATCGGCCGAGTGGGAAACACCGGATCCAGCACTGGGGCACACCTCCACTTCGAGATCCGCGTCGCCGGAGGCCGCGCGATCGAACCCCTGGGGTGGATGCGTCAGCACGTGAATTCATAGTTTTCTTGGGTCGCGTGCAGGCTTTTATCGAAAAGCTTTCATATTTTTCCCAGAATCATGGGTAAGGGTTAACCACAGAAAGTCCCGCCGACCGAGCCTGCAAGGTGCGAGTTCACCGCCTGAATGTTGCTCGAGGATTCCATCCTCCGTCGCCCACACCACGGTGCGTCTGGTCCCCGCATCATCGATGCGTTTCCCACGTGCGTGCCACCGTGCTCATCAACGGTGGGCACAGCCTCCCGCAGTTCTGCTGCACATCGCGTCGATTCTCGAGGGTCAGCTGCGCGCTTGCCCCGGTACCGACGCTCAGAGTGATGAATGTCGCCCTGATGAATCACCTATTCGGAGTTCGTTACCATGCGTAAAAACTTTTCCACCACTCACAAGAATCTGATCTTCACTGCAACTGCCGCGCTAGCGGTTGCGGCAATCGGCCTCACCGTCAACATCTCCGAGGCTCCAGCGTCCGCCGAAGTTCTGAGTGGAGCATCGGTGCCCACAGTCGCACCAACACCGATCGAATCGGGAGTGCCCGAGGTCCCCACCGCTCCTGCGGCACCCCCTACTCCCGCAGCGCCCGTGGCACCGGTAGTCCCCGTGGTTCCGACAATCCCCGTGGTTCCGGTTGTCCCAACGGTGCCGACGGTTCCCGTTAGCCCCCCGACACCGACCAGTCCTTCAACGCCCCCAGCGACACCGGGCGTGGGCCCCGCCGGGGCAACCACCCCTGTAGTTCCGCCAGTTTCATCCAGCCCGGCAGGGAGCACTGCCTCCCGCCCAGTGGCGGCGAGAGTGGCTCCTGTGCCGCAACGCACGAGCGTTCAACGTCCGGCATCCATGCAGCGACTCAGCTCCGGGTTTGGTCCACGCCGCGCACCGTGTCGGGGCTGTTCACGGTTCCACGAGGGCCTTGACATTACCCCCGGAAGAGGAAAGCCAGTCGTGGCGATCGCTGACGGGGTTGTCGTCCAAGCGGGTAGTTCACGAACAATGGGCGTTTACACCGCAATTTCCCACGTAATCAACGGCGTACCCGTTGTCAGCGTTTACGAGCACTTCCAGCGCGGATCTCTTCGCTACCGAGTCGGTCAGTGGGTTGGTCGTGGCCAGCAAATCGGAAAAGTGGGCAGCACTGGTTCCAGCACCGGAGCCCACCTGCACTTCGAGATTCGCACGGCAGGCGGCCAAGCAATCGATCCGTTGGCCTGGCTCAACCAGAACGTCAACTCCTAGGCACAGAGCGTCGCGTGGAGGGCGCGATCACCATCGACGGGACCAGCATGCAGCATGATTGATTCATGGTGAGTGATGGATCCCGTCGTGGTTGATCGTTATGACGGCGACGTGTTGGCGGGGTTCTCGATGAGGCCCCAGCCAACCGTCCTGCCCGTTGTTGAGATCGTCAGCGGCCTCGTCTTGGAGGAGCCGGCATCCGGATTCGTCGGTGCCGTGGTCCGCGTAGCCAACGCGCTGATAGAACTGGAAGATCGGCACGGTGCCATTCGAGCTTTTCCGCTTTCCGCGCGGTTTCTTATCGACGGTGAAGCAGTTCGAGTGCAGGTGGCAAAGAAACCGGCTGGCGCTCCAGGGCGCACTGCCTCAGGTTCCCTTGCGGTCGCGGATGCACGGGCGCGAGTCGCACAACCCAGCAGAATTTTCGTCGAAGGTAAACACGATGCGGAACTCATCGAGCGGGTCTGGGGAGACGATCTCCGCATCGAGGGTGTCGTTGTCGAATACCTCGAAGGTGTCGACGACTTGGTGGCATTGGTCGCCGACTTCGCCCCCACCCCATCTCGCCGCCTCGGAGTGTTGGTGGACCACCTCGTGACCGGCTCCAAAGAAACCCGTATCGCCGAAGCCGTTGCCCGCGGACCTTTCGGGGCGCACGTGCTAGTGGTCGGGCATCCGTTCGTGGACATTTGGCAGGCGGTAAAACCCGAACGGATCGGTCTCACCCAGTGGCCGGTGATCTCCCGCGACACCGAGTGGAAGCATGGAATCTGCGCGCACCTCGGTTGGCCGCACGAAACTCAAGCGGACATTGCTCGGGCGTGGCAACGAATTCTCGGCACCGTCAACTCTTATGCCGACCTCGAGCCGTCACTGCTCGGCCGGGTCGAGCAACTGATCGACTTCGTGACGGCGCCCGGAGCGCCCGGAGCGCCCGGAGCGCCCGCGGCGCACGCCTAGAGTCGAATCATGCATATTCGTGAACTCACCGTTGCCGATCTGCCGGCAGCACTCGTCCTCAACAACGCCAACGTGCCGGCAGTTTCCCCCTCTGATGAGGCGGGGTTTGCGCGACTACTCGAACTGACCGACTTGGCCTTCGCGGCAGTCGACAGTGGCGACACTGGTGACACTGGCGAAACGGGCGATTCCTCCAAGGTCGAGACGCTCCTTGGTTACGTGTTACTGATGCGACCTGGGGCCGACTACCCAAGCGAAAACTACCGGTGGTTCGAAGCTCGCGGCACCGACTTTCTCTACGTGGATCGAATCCTCGTCGCCGACGAAGCCCAAAACCAAGGCGTCGGCGCTGCCCTGTATGCCGCAGTTTTTGATGCCGCAATCGCAAAGGGCGCCGCCGAAGTGGCCTGTGAAGTGAACGTTGACCCGCCTAACCCCGGATCCCTTCGCTTCCACGCACGGCTTGGCTTCGTGGAGGTCGGCCGCCAAGCCACCAAGAGCGACACGATCGTCGTAGCCCTTCTCGCCGCGCCGCTCGAGAACTAGCTTCGTCACGAAACGTTCACGGTTTTGTAACCCAAATTGGGGCAGTTTTTCCCAATAATTGGCCTAGGGCGGTTAGGGTGAGATCAATATGCAACCCCTGCTCCCCAGCGTTTCTATCGTCATACCGGCCTACAACGAGCAAGAAACCATTCGCTCGTGCGTCCTCGCTGCCGTCAATCAGACGGTGCCCGCGAGCGAAATCATCGTCGTATCCAACCGGTCCACTGACAACACTGTGGCCATCGTCGCAGAGTTGCAACAAGAATTTCCGGCGGCCAGAATCCTGCTTTTCGAACAAAATCTCATCCAAGGGCTCATTCCCACCAGAAACTTCGGTCTGGATCGTGCCCAGGGCGAGATTCTCGGCCGAATCGACGCTGATTCCGTTCTTGACTCGCACTGGGTCGAAGAAGTGCAGAAAGCTTTCGTCGATGCCACAGTGTCGGCATCGACGGGCCCGGTCAACTACTACGACATGCCACTTCAACGTTTCCTCCTCCGCGCCGACGATGCCTTGCGCCGGATGATGCTACAACTGGCCCGCGAATACCACTTCGTTTTCGGTAGCAACATGGCGCTCCGGGCAACGGCCTGGAAGATCATCCGAGACGAAGTGTGCCTCGATACCGCCGATGAATTGCACGAAGACATCGATATCTCCGTTCACCTTCAACACAATGGGCTCACAGTTGCTTACGTGCCAACGATGGTGGCCAGTATTTCTGCACGCCGCGTAGACGATTCGCCGCGCGATTATTACTACTACATGACTCGGTTTGAACGCACCTACAATCGCCACAACGTGCGCAACATCGGTGTTCGCGCGCCCATGTGGTTGGGAGTGGCTCTTTACCCGGCGCTCAGAGCGATGCGAAAAAGCTACGCAGCACGCAATTAGTGCGTGCTCGTGCTCGCTCGTGCTCGTTCTAGCCGGTTAGTGCTTGCCTGTGCTTGCCTGTGCTTGCCCGTGCTTGCCCGTGCTTGCCCGTGTTTGCCCCTGCTGGCTAGGGCGACGGTTCGCGGCCGTGGAGAAGTTGAGCGCCATAGACTGCGGCTTGAGTGCGGCGCTGCATCCCCAGTTTTGAGAGAATTCCGCTGACATAGTTCTTGACCGTCTTTTCGGCAAGAAACAGTGCTCCGCCAATTTCGCGGTTCGACATCCCGGCGGCAATGAGGTTCAGAATCTCCGACTCACGGGCGGTGAGGTGCGCAATCGGGGCAGCCTCAGCACGCAGTTGCGCTCGATCAAGGACGCGTTTGGTGACGGCTGGATCCATCAGATTCTTGCCAGCGACGACATCCCGAATTCGTTCGATCAGGTTCGCAGTGCGCAGCTCTTTGAGGAGATAACCATCCGCACCGGCCAGTGTGGCGGCGAGAACCGCTTCGTCGTCGTCGTAGGAAGTCAGAATGAGGCACCGGATGTGCGGGGCCGCGGACTTCACGTCGCGGCAAACATCGATGCCGCTCCCGTCGGGCAGACGCCCGTCAAGAATTGCGACTGTGGCGCCGCTAGTGATGATGGCCTTGGCGGCGCCGAGGGTCTCGCCCGACTCCCCGACAACCTGAAAATCAGGTTGGTCAGAAAGGAGATCGCTCAGCCCGCGCCGCACAATCTCGTGGTCGTCGAGCAAGAACAGGCGCACGGCAGCACTAGTCTCTGCGACAGTCTCTGCTCCATTCTCCGTAACAGGCGCGGCAGTTGCACTGGCGTCGTTGGTCATGGTGTTCCAATCACGGGCACGGCCCAGTCGAGGGATGTGCCGGCCGGCTGTCGATCAGTTATTGAAAAACTTCCACCTCGACGGATGGCCCGTTGTTCAAGGTTTCCAATGCCGCTACGACGTTCAATCGCACCGATGCCTCTACCGTCATCGCTGACGACGATGCGGAGCATCGCTGGAGTTACTGCAATCGAAATATCGACGCGACTCGCTCGCGCGTGACGGACCACGTTGGTCAAAGCTTCACGGAGCACTGCCGACGCGTCGTCACCCAGATCCTTGTCGATCAGGGTGTCGATTGGCCCACGAAAGTCGAGAGAGGAATCAATTCCTTTGCCCTCAAGGGTGGTTCGCACCAGTTTATTGAGGCTCGCTTTCTGGCTGAATTCGTCGGCGTTGGGGGCGCTTCCCAGCTGGAAGATTGTTTGACGAATTTGGCTGATCGTCACGTCAATCGACTCCACCGCGCTGGTCAGACGGGCGGCCACCGCGCCGGAAGTCTTGCCAATCAGGCTCTGCAATCCCAAGCCGACGGCAAAAAGGTTCTGGATAACGTGATCGTGGAGGTCGCGCGCTATGCGGTCGCGTTCATCGATCAGTGCCATTCGTTCGCGGTCAATTCGGGCGTGCGCGAGTTCCCGGGCAAGGGCGACACTTCGCGCAAAACGTTCCACCATTTCGCGCTCCGGCGGGCTGAACGGATGCGCCCCTGTGGCTCGCGAGATCAGTAGATTCGCAGCGCCGAGGTCCGAACTTTCCTCCCACGGTAGCTCGAGGGTGGTGGGGAGGGCGGCATCCGGAACATAGCCGGTGTCTGCGGAGAACGGGCCAAAACGTCGGGTGCTGCTGAGGTTTGTCGTCGGCGTTGCGTGCCACTGGTCTCGCTGGTTGGTTTCCCCACTCACAGGGACGAACGCGACGAATGATGCCTCTGCCAGATCAAGAATGGTCGTGGCGATGATCTTGAGGTCATTGCCGGGGTCTTCAACGGAAAGGATTTTGTGGTTGATATCTTCGGCGGCCACAAGCCAGCGATTCCGTTTTCGCGCCTCCTCGTAGAGCCTGGAGTTGGCGATGACTGTGCCAGCCATGCCAGCAAGAGTGATGATGACCTGCTGGTCGGTGTCGTCAAATTCGCCGGCCTTGCTTCCGGTCAGGTAGAGATTTCCGTAGATGGTTTCACCGACCCGAACCGGTACCCCTAGAAAATCTTTCATCGGCGGGTGATCGGCGGGGAAACCCGCAGACCGAGGATCGGCGGCGAGATCGGCTAGGCGGATTGGCTGTTTATCGGTGATCACTGCGCCCAGAAGGCCGTGCCCGGTGGGGGGTGCGCCCAAGTGTTGGACCTGCTCGGGCGTCATACCGACGTGGATGAACGATTCCAGTCGGCCCTCGGGGGAGATGACGCCGAGGGCGCCAAATTCTGCCGAGACGAGGTCGCAGGCGACCTGAACGACGTTACGAAGGGCACTCTGGAGGTCGAGTTCGGAGTTGATGGCGCGGCTCGCGGCAATCAGTTTCGCGAGTTGGGTTCTGGAGGCGGCGGAGGTGTCGGAGCGCTCCACGATCAGGTCGACTAGGGCGGCGAGGGAAAGCCCTCCACCCGGGGACTCGCGAGATTCCATGGTGCCAGACTAGGGGAGGTCTGAGCTTCAGTTGTGTTTTTGCGCAAAACAGGAATCTGTGTGGCTGGTGTTGCTCATCCGGAGCCGGTGCGGTAAAACGGGCGACAAGATTCACGGAAACACGTGGATGTTCGGGTTTGTTGCTTTCGCTGGGCTCACTGCCAGTCACACACTTTCCTGTTTTACGAAGTAAACAACCCCTGCGCGGCGCCCGCGAGTGTTACGGATGACCCGCTCCACAAACTCCCAATCCTCGGTCACCTGAAGATAACTGAACCGCACAACCGTCAACCCACGTTCCGTCAACAGAGCGTCTCGCCGTCGATCCTTTTCGAACACGGTCGGGGAGTTGTGAAAACGCCAGCCGTCGATTTCGACAACCACGGCATTATCGATCACAAAATCAACTCGACCAATGTTGCTGAATGAGACCTGTTGGCGAAAAGGAATACCGCCCAGCTCGAGCCGTTGCCGAACGATCGACTCCAGTCCAGAATCCGAACCCCGACGCGCTCTGTCGGCACGGACTCTGCTGCGCACCGGTTCGTCGCGAAAAGCGCGACGAAGCTGCCTCCCTGTGACGCCGAACTTCGTCATCGCTGTGTCAAGGCACGCAATCGCGGTTTCTGCGTCACTCGTTGCGACCACTTGGCGGAGACAATCGAGCAGACTGACCCGCCACGTCTCGTGTGACCTGAGGTCTTGCCGGCCGGGACGGAGCCAATGCACAACAAGTCCAGATTGAGCAGCGGTGTCACTTGTTCTGCTCCTATCAATGATGGCGGGAGCAACTCGACCATCCTCAGCCTGGCCAGGAACGTCATCCAAAGCCAGAAACGTGGGCCAACGAAGGCGCGATGCACCTCGTGTCACGCAGACGTGGAGTCGTGCATCCGTGCCAGACCAGAGGCCGAGGCTCCGGGCGGCACTGGCGTGTGACAGCCGCCCACCGACGCGAACGGCGGCCACCGCATCCAACTCAGCGTCTGGTGTTCTGTACCAGCCTCGGCGGATTCGCGCGATCTCGCCGCCACGCACTGCTGCGGTGAGAGTGAACCCGTGGAAGCCTTCCGCGACAAGCTGCGCTCTGGTTGCTATGTGGCCCAGTCGGGACAAGGTGTCGAGGAGGTTTGTCGCAGTTTTTGTGGGATTTCTCATGCTGTGAGGATGCCCGCTGTGGACGCTGGTTATCGGCTGTGCTGACCTTCGCGTTGGTGTTGCGTAAAACAGGAACCTGTGGGGAGGATCAGCTGTTTTTCGCCTTCCGGAGGGTCAAGCCGCCCCATAGGCCACTCCAGCCACATACATTCCTGTTTTACGCAACACGCAACAAACCCAACCACAACGAGTTCGGCTTAGAATTGTCGAGAACACGGGAGTCCGGTGAGCCGGGCTGAGAGGAAGCTACTCCAAGCTTCGACCGTCGAACCTGATCTGGATCATGCCAGCGCAGGGAGGCAAATCTCTTCGATCCCGTGCCCTCTTATTCAGCTATTGAAAGGGGCACGACTGTGCACAAGAAAAAAATGGCAATCGCGAGTATCGCGCTTGCGGCAGCAACAGTTCTCGTCCTCGGCGCCTGCTCGACGGGTGCAACAAACGCGAGCGGGGCCGGCATCTCAACGAACAACCCGCAGACGATCATCCTGATCACCCACGATTCGTTCGCGCTCAGCAAAGGGATTCTCGAGAAGTTCACCAAGGACACCGGGATTACGGTTGAAGTGCAGGCGGCGGGTGATGCTGGCGCTGTGGTCAACAAACTCATCCTCACCAAGGATTCGCCGCTGGGCGATGTCGTCTTTGGCATCGACAACACCTTCGCGAGTCGTGCGGTCGACGAGGGAATCCTCGAAAACTACACCTCACCAGCCCTTGTGGGCGCTGAAGACAAGTTTTTGCTTCCGGCCGGTGCGGGTCGCGAACAGTTGACTCCCGTCACGAGCGGTGATGTGTGTGTGAATGTGGATCATCAGTGGTTCACAAAGGCGGGAATCCCGGAACCAGTGACGCTGGATGACCTGCTGAAGCCCGCGTACAAGAATCTGTTTGTCACGCCGTCACCGAACTCATCCTCCCCAGGGCTTGCTTTTCTGCTCGCGACGATCGCGGCCAAGGGCGAAGCGGTTAATGGAGTCGGCGGTTGGCAGCAATACTGGAGCGATCTGACGGCAAACGGTGTGAAGCTCACTGCCGGTTGGAATGACGCCTATTACGTCGATTTTTCTGGACCGTCCAGTAAGGGCGACCGCCCGCTGGTGCTTTCGTACGCGTCGTCCCCTCCCTATGAGGTGCCGGCTGGCGGCACGGTTGCGCCGACCGGCGTGATGTTGGATACCTGCTTCGGTTCGACCGAGTATGCGGGGGTCATTGCTGGAACCAAGCACGCGGATGCCGCGCATAAGCTGATCGACTTCCTCCTCTCTTTGCCAGTGCAGAACGACATCCCCGAGAGCATGTACGTGTTCCCCGTGAACCCGGATGCCACACTCCCCGAGACGTGGGCGAAGTTCGCTGAGGTCGCGCCGAAACCGTACGTGGTTGATCCGGCAGAGATCAACAAGAATCGCGAGCGTTGGCTCAGCGAGTGGGCGGCCATCGCGATTCCGTAATGGCACCTTCCGACGAGAGCACGACGAAGTCGGCACGCACGACTCCTAGTGCGCGCATCCGCCGATCACCGGGCACCATCATCGCGATGGTGCTCGGTGTCGGCGTTCCTTCGGCGTTTCTGGCGGTGTTCTTTCTGCTTCCGGTGCTCGGGATGCTGAGCCGCGGTTTCATCGTCCAGGATGGCATCGACTTTGGTGGTTTCGTGGAGATCTTTTCACGGCCGCGCATTCTGCGTCTTGTTGGTTTGACGATCGGTCAGGCCGCGCTCGCCGCACTCATTTGCACCGTCGTCGGCCTGCCGATTGCTCACGTGTTGTATCGCCTGAACTTCAGGGGTCGCGCCCTGCTCCGGATGCTCGTTGTTGTGCCGTTTGTGCTGCCGACGGTGGTTGTGGGGGTGGCGTTTCGCACGCTCCTCAGCGTGTCGGGCCCCCTCGGGGCACTTCACTTGGATGGCACTTTCACGGCGATAATGCTGGCCCTGGTGTTCTTCAACGTGGCCGTCGTGGTGCGCACGGTCGGTAATACGTGGGAAGGCTTGGACGTAAAACAGGAAGATGCGGCCCGAGTGTTGGGGGCGTCGCCCGCGAGGGTGTGGGCGACCGTGACGTTTCCGCGACTTTTGCCCTCGGTGCTGGCTGCGGCATCCGTTGTTTTCCTGTTTTGCGCAACCGCATTCGGAGTGGTGCTAGTGCTCGGAGGAGTGCAATTCGGCACCATCGAAACCGAGATTTACCTGCTCACCACCCAGTTCCTTGACCTTCGCGCCGCGAGCGTCCTCTCCATAACCCAACTCGTCATCGTGGTCGGCGTTCTCCTTCTCGCCAACAGGGTAGGCAGGGCCGGATCGGTGGCGAAAGCGGGAACAACCATCGCCGAACGCCGGGTTGCCGCTGCACAGTCTCGCCGCAAGCCACGGCGAGCGGATGCCCCGGCGATGGCCGTCACCCTGGTCACCGTTGCACTACTCGCGCTGCCCATCCTGACGCTCATCGAACGCTCACTGCGAACGACCGTTGGCGGCGCTGCCAGCACCGCGGCCAGGCCCGCCACAGGTCTCGCGGCCGCCAGCACCGCCAGCACCGCCAGCCCGGGCATCGACATCGGCGGCATCAACTATTCCTTCGCCAACTATCTGAACCTTGCGGGAACGGGGCAACGCAATGCTCTGGTCGTTCCGGTCTGGACGGCGCTCGGCAATTCGCTCACCATCGCCGTGCAGGCGACGGCGATCGCGCTCATCATCGGGGTGCTCGCGAGTCTTGTCATTTCACGGCGACCGCGAAACCGGTTTGCGCGCCGCGCACTCGACATTTTCGATGGGGCACTGATGCTTCCTCTCGGCATCTCGGCGGTCACGGTCGGTTTCGGCTTTCTGATCACTCTCAACCAGCCGCCGCTCGATCTGCGGTCGTCTCCGGTGTTGATTCCGATCGCTCAAGCGCTGGTCGCTCTGCCCCTGGTGGTCCGCACGATTCTGCCCGTGCTGCGCGGGGTCGATTCGCGGATGCGGGAGTCGGCATCAGTTTTGGGGGCGCCGCCGTGGCGGGTGCTGCGGGATGTCGATCTCTCCATTGCGGCCAGACCGGTGCTGGCGGCTGCTGGCCTCGCGTTCGCGGTGGCGTTGGGTGAGTTTGGCGCGACAACTTTTTTGAGCCGGCTGGATCATCCGACTCTCCCGGTAGTAATTTATCGTTTGATCGGGGTTCCCGGGGGCGAAAATTTTGGCATGGCACTTGCCGCTAGTGTGGTTCTTGCGGCCGTCACGGTTGCTGCGATGGCCGTGGTTGAACGGTTACGTGTCGGTTCGGTGGGAGCTTTTTGATGGCACAAGCGAGCACATCAATGACCGCTTCTGTAGGGCAGAACGCGGCCCTTAGCATCGACTCCTTCACCGTTTCCTACCTTCGTGGTGTCGGCCGTAATGAGGAACGCCTGCCCGCGATCACCGACCTGTCCCTCGATGTTTTTCCCGGTGAGGTGCTCGCGATTCTGGGCCCGTCGGGGAGCGGCAAGTCGACGCTTCTGCGCGCTATCGCTGGTCTTGAACGGTTGGATGCCGGTTCACTCACTTGGAACGGTCACGACATCACCTCTCTTGTCGTTCACAAGCGGGGTTTTGCGCTGATGTTTCAGGATGGTCAGCTTTTTGCTCACCGTTCCGTCGCCGAGAACATTGCCTACGCGCTGCGCATCAGGAAGGTTCCGAAGAGCGACCGTGACGCAAGGGTGGCAGAATTGTTGGTGCTCGTCGGGCTTGCCGGGGCAGGGGAGCGCCGGGTGACGGAGCTTTCTGGTGGTGAACAGCAACGGGTCGCGCTGGCGCGTTCGCTGGCGGCATCCCCGAAACTGCTTTTGCTGGATGAACCGCTCAGCTCCCTCGACCGTCAACTTCGAGAACGGCTGGGCCAAGAACTGAGAGAGATTTTGAAGCGCACCCACACGACAGCGTTGTTTGTCACCCACGATCAGCACGAAGCAGCGACGGTCGCCGATCGCATCGCTGTAATTATGGACGGGCGAATCGTTCAGTTGGGGACGCCGGCAGAATTACGTGCCACTCCGGCGACTCCCGAAATTGCCACTTTCTTGGGGCTTTCGGGGGATGCCGCGTGAGCCCGACATCCCGCGCCCCGGTCTTACTGATTGACGGTCGCTCCGGGTCGGGAAAGACTGAGCTAGCAAGTGCTTTCGCACGCGAATTCCCGCACGCGGAATTGTTGCGACTCGACCACGTTTACCCGGGCTGGGGTGGCCTTGAGGCGGGGAGTGCCCAAGTGCACGAAGTGATCCTCACCCAGCATCGTTGGCGCCGCTGGGATTGGTTTGTCAACGAACTCGCCGAGTGGCGCGAACTCGATCCAACCCGACCGCTCATCATCGAAGGCTGCGGAGCGGTGAGTGAGGCCAATCGTTCGCTGGCCGCCTACGGAATCTGGATGGAATTCGATGACGACTGGCGCAAACGTCGCGCTCTCGACCGTGACGGTGAGTGGTTTATCCCACACTGGGACGAGTGGGCCGTTCAAGAGGAAGTCTTTATTGCCCGCGAAAATCCGAAGGCGGTAGCTGATATCACGGTACGCGGGGATGTCCCCCTCCACGAATCAATCGCGTTGCTGAGCGGACGCCTTCGAGCCTTGGGTTTCTAGAAACTCGGTTCTGCGAAGGAGTGGCTTGCTAGCTCCAACCGAGCTCGTGAAGTTGTGTGTCGTCGATGCCGTAAAAGTGGGCGATCTCGTGGACCAGGGTGATGTGGATCTGGTCCTTCAACTCATCAAGATCATTCGCGACATCGATCAACGGTTCACGGTAAAGCACGATCCGGTCGGGAAGCTCGCCGTACCCGTATTGCCCCCGCTCTGTGATGGCGATCCCGTCATACAACCCGAGCAGAGAGAGGCTGCCGTCTTCCGGTCTTGCTTCGGTGACAAAAACAAGATTGTCGAGTCCGTCAATCATGTCGTCGGGGAGCAGATCGAGTTGTTCGACAACGAGAAACTCGAATTGTTCTTCAGTGAGGGGGTGCATCGGTTACCTGTCGATTGCGGCGATAAGAGATTCTGAAACAAAACCCAGCCAGTGATAAATGTCCCGCAAGAAGCTGGCGGTTTCGTCTGTTTCGGGCTGATCGCCGTCCGTTTCGCTGTCGCCGTCGTTGTAGGGGCTGCCGTCGTCGTAATCGCTGGCGGCATCAGCATCGGTTTCAATACCGATTCGGGCGGCAAGGGTGAGCCGGATGTCGGTGAGGTTGCGTAGCCATGACTGCGTCTGTGCCTCGGTGAGTGTGACCGTTCGCGGCTGGTCATCAGCGGATTGGTGGTCAGCGGATTGGTCGCTGATGCTGGCCGCCAACGATCGGACGACGACGAGGGCGTTCGCCACTTTTCGTCCAGCCAACCCCCGCTCGGTATAACGCCTGAAGTCGCTCGCGGCACCGGCACTGGCACCGGCACCGCCCCCGGCACCGGCACCGTCATAAGCGTAGGCATCGGGGAGGAGCCGAGCGATGGCGGGATCGGCGTGAAGCGTGCGCGAACCATCAGCGTCAAGGCTGGCTAGGGAGTTGTAAGGTTCTAGGTCACTCGCAACAACCGGGCTGAGGGGGCGCAAAAGTTCAGCAATTTGGCCGGCGAGATCGCTGAGGAGGGTCGCCTCGTGGCGCTCGAAAGTTACGGTGTAGTTCCCGTCGTTTTGGTGAGCAAACGGGATCACGAGTCGGCTTTGCTGAGGGTGGCCCACAAACCGAAGTCGTGCAGAGCTTCTACGTGGCGTTCCATTTCCTCGCGACTTCCGGCGGCGACTACGGCTCGCCCTTTGTTGTGGACGAGAAGCATGCGGCGTTCAGCTTCGGCGCGATCAAAACCAAAGTAGCTGCGAAAGACGTAGGAGACGTAGGTCATGAGGTTGACGGGGTCATTCCAAACGAGGGTGACCCACGGATGCTCGAGCTCGGCCCTCACGCGTGTTTCAGTGTCGGCAATCGTCTGCGTCATGGTTCAAGCCTGACACATCCAGAACCAAGTGAAACCTTCTACGAGCCGTGTGCAACCTTAACGATTTGTTTGACGTGGTTTTCGATCATCCGGTTGGTGGTGATTGTGGTGAGAGCCGCTGCCGCCTGGCTTTCGATATTTTGGGTGGCAATGTGTCGGCCGCTGCTCCAGACGGCCAGCCCGTGGGTTGACCACGCAATGCTCGTGGCTGCGGTAAACGCTGACACGTTGAGTAGTAGCTTCGCTTTTGGGAAGGTGTCAACGGTGAAATCCATCGGGGAAACTTTGCCACTTCGCACGTCGATCACCAGGGTGGTCACGACGGCCAACCCGAATTCAAAGTTTTTTTGCATGCGGGTTTGAAACTTCTCGGTGACGATTCTTTGGGCGGCGAGGGATGCAATGGGGTAGTTGATGAGAACCCCCATGCCGGCCATCCGTTGGCCCCAGTCAAGTTCGTTCTGGATCCACGTTCGGAGACGTTTTTCGGGGTTTCCGGGGGCGCTCTTGATGCTCGTATACATGAAGTCGATCCAGTTGTCGTGGGCCGCCATGGTGGCTTCGGCGATGAGGCCATCTCGGCCGCCGAAGTAGTAGTTGACCATCGGGTTTTTGATTCCGAGGCGCGCACAGATGTTGCCAGCGTTGAAATCGACGGGGCCGGAGGTGATTATCTCTTCGATTGCGAGCAGGGTCATTTGCTCACGGACGGTCGGATGAGGGTTGTTGCCGTATTTCAGCCAGTGATCGGTGCTGAAGGCAGCGGTTCGAGCCGCGGTTTCAATTTCCGTGGGGCGGCTCATGGGGGTACCTCTCACTCGGACATTCGTATTGCTGTTGGTGTGAACCTTACACACTGGGATGATCCAGAAACCTCACAATTACTGTAAACCGAAAACTATCCATATTCGGCAGGCGGCAATTCGTATCCGTCAGACGAAGTGGGAGAATCCTCCGTACAAACAAGAAAACGGCCCGGCATCTGCCGAACCGTCTTCTTGGAGTGTTTCGAAACGCGAGGATTCGAAACATAAGGTGGGGTGAACGACGGGGCTCGAACCCGCGACATCCGGCTCCACAAGCCAGCGCTCTGCCAACTGAGCTACGCCCACCAAGCTACTGTTTATCGCTTTCGCAATGTGCAGCGAAATAAGTGTATTACAGGTGCGGAGCGAACTGTTCCACTACGGCAGCAGAAATGCCCTGAACTTCTTCAGTGGTTGGGCCAGGCTCGGCAACGAAGACCGCTTTGCGGTAGTAGTCGAGCTCGCGAATCGATTCGAGGATGTCGGCCAGCGCGCGGTGGCCACCGTTTTTGGCGGGGGCGTTGAAGTAAACCCGGGGAAACCAGCGACGCGAGAGTTCCTTGATGGAGGAGACATCGACGCTGCGGTAGTGCAGGTGGGCATCAACCCGAGGCATGAACTTATTGATGAAGGCGCGGTCGGTGCCGATGGTGTTGCCCGCCAGCGGAGCGCTTTGACCAGCCGGAACGAACTTCAGGATGTACTCGAGCACGGCGAATTCGGCGTCGGCAAGAGAGACCCCGTTCGGGATCTCGTTAATGAGGCCACTCTCGGTGTGCATATTTCGCACGAAGTCGTTCATCGTGTCGAGCGCCGACTGGTCGGGTTTGATGACGATGGTGAACCCGGGGTCAATCGGCACGAGGTCGTAGTCAGTGATCACGACGGCCACCTCGACAAGTTCGTCAATTGTGAGGTCGAGCCCGGTCATTTCGCAGTCGATCCAGACCAACCGGTCAGTGTGTGATGCCATGAGGCAATTCTACTCGCTGCCTCCGACACGCAGACTGCGACCGAAACCCGTGACCTTGGTCACTGTCGCGTCTCAGTGGAGTCTGATAAACCTGACCTATGACACAACACGAGGCTGCGCTCACCCACGGTGACGAATACATCGTCTTCTACACCGGAGGCCCCTACGACGGTCGCACCGATCGCCGAATCAGCACGGATGGCTCGTGGGACACCGAGCTCACTGTCCTAGTCGCCCTCGATGGCAAAGAGACCCAGGTTGTCTACGACTCACCGGTTGCGCGAACTGTGGGGGAGCAGGTCCAGGTGACCTACAGCTGGGATGCTGCCGACGGCGAGCCGATCGAAGCCCTCGACGAGCGTCGCGACTAGTTCATCCACCGCATTCATCCACCGCATTCATCCTCCGCAACAACCCAAGGCGTGTACTGACCCATGAATCTTCTGATGTTTTCGTCCGCCTTCTGTGAGCCGTGCATCCAGACCCGCGCGATCTTGGCCGAGGTCGTAGCGCTGGTGCCCGCCGCGAAACTCGCCGAACTGGATGTCGCCCGCGACGAAGCCGAATCGCAGCGCGCCGGAATCATGGTGACGCCCACCATCATCATCACGACCGATGAGGGCAACGAAGTTTTTCGCGCCGAGGGCGTCCCCACGGTCAACCAAGTGCTGGTCGCGCTCGCGAAGGCTGTCTAGAGAGAGCCCTCTCGCTCTAGTTCGCGAGCCCGAGCCGTTCGGCTGGAGCCGCCGGGCTTGGTTCAGCCGACTCAGCCCGAGCCGTTCAGCCGGTTCGATTCGTCACCCCTCGGGATGTCGGTGCCCGCCACGCGGGGCGATACCGAATTCATCCTGTTGAACGAGCAAAGTGGCCCCGAGCCCCGAGCCCCGAGCCCCGAGCCCCGAGCCCCGAGGCCCGAGGCCCGAGGCCCGAGGCCCGAGCCCCGAGCCCCACGCGCCGCCACAGTAGAGTCATTCGCCCCTTGACCTCGTCCCGCTCGCGCCCTTCAATGGTGAGTGAAATTTTGGTACCTGAACCATAAGAGAACGGGCGAGGCAAATCATGGCTGAAAAACGCGTATTGGTCGTCGAGGATGACGTTGATATCTGTGCCCTGGTGGCGATCAAGTTGGAGGCCGAAGGCTTCACGGTCGTACAAGCTTTTGACGGCAACACCGGCTTGGTGCAGGCGAAGAATGGTCGTTTCGATGTCATTGTTCTCGACATCATGATGCCCGGAATGTCTGGCCTCGATGTGCTCACGGCGTTGCGCGGGGCAGGAAACACCACTCCGGTGGTCATCCTGACGGCGAAGGTACAAGAACATGACATCGAGGCCGGTTTCGCCGCTGGGGCCGACGACTATGTCACGAAACCTTTTAGTCCGCGCGAGTTGCTGGCCAGGGTGAATTCGGTGCTGGCCCGTTCCGGCGGCGCGCCCGCACTGAGGTAATCCCCGTGGATCAAATTCTGACGACGGAGTTTGTCTGGGCTGCCGTCATAGTGATGGTGATTATTGTCGCGTTGGTGATCCTTCTTACGATCGGGATTCGCGTCGCACGGGCTGTGAATGAGGCTCGGGAACGGCGGTTGGCCGCACCGATCACACCGCTGGTCTACGCGGTGGCGATGGCCGACGAGGCGGGGTTGCCTTCGGCGATCGCCGCAGTTGAGGCCCTCAACCGTAGTGATCGACACCGGGCGGAGGCCATCGCGCTCCGAGTCATTCGCAGCGTTCAGGGGGAGTCGCGGGTGGCGCTCACGCAACTCCTCCGCGCCGAGGGCATCAGCGCGAGGGCGAGAAAGATGAGCCAAGCACGCAGCTGGGTGACTCGGGCGCGGGGCACGGAAATCCTGGGTCTGATTGGCGGCGGTCGTACGGTCGACCAAATCAGCCCGTTGACCTCCGACGCGGTCGCCGAAGTGCGGTTGGTGGCGGTGCGGGCGCTCGGACACTGTGAAGACGAGTCGGCGGTGCCGATTTTGGTCACGATGCTCCGTAAGCCTGATTCGGTTTCGGCGACCATCACCAGCACAGCATTGCTTTCGCACGCTCATCAGGCTCACGATCAGGTGTTGCCGTTGTTGTACGACGACGACCCGCGGGTGCGGCGAAATGCCGCCCTTCTCTCGGGGTACTTGATTGCAGCCGGTACGGTGGCGGCGCTGGAAAAAGCATTGGCTATTGAACGCGATGATTCCGTTCGGATTGCGTTGACCAGGTCGCTTACGCTCGTTCAGTCGCGAACCTCGGTAGCGGTGTTGGCCGCCCTGTGCGACGTGGGGGAGTCGCTGGCAATGCGGCGTTCCGCGGCGACAGCAATCGCCACCTTTCCGCCGCAGTGGACTGTGGAACAACGCGCCATCCTCATCAAAGATCATGACCGTGAAGTGCGTCGCGCGGTCGAGATCGTCGCGGCACCCGAAAGGTCGATACTGTGAACGTTCCTACCTGGTTCTCCGAAGCGTTGGGGTGGTACTTCCGCAACACCGTGATTGTGTTGTTTGCCTACTTCATCATCATCAATACGTGGTATCTGGTACTTATTTTTCTCGCCGGAATTAGCCACGCTCGTCAGACGCGCAGGAGGGCGTTCGACGGTGAGCTCGACCTGTCGGCGTCGGCGCTAAGCCCGGGGGTGAGCGTGCTCATGCCCGCTTACAACGAAGGCCTATCGATCGTCTCATCGGTGCGTTCGGTCCTTGATTTGAGATACCCCGATCACGAACTGATTGTGATCAACGATGGCAGCACGGATGACACGGCGGCGAAGCTGATCGCTGAGTTCGGCCTCACCCGTGATCTGCGGGAAATTCCGGACCGCCTTCCACTTCGTGAACCAATTCTGGCGGTCTGGGTGACCCCGCGCGATGCCACGACCACACCGCTGACCCTCATCGATTCCCGCAATTCAGGGGTTGCGGACAGCATCAATGCTGGACTGTGCATCGCCGATAAAGAGCTTGTGGTCATGGTGGATGCCGATTCGGTGATCGACCCCGACGCGCTTCTCAAGGTCGCGAAGCCGATCGCGGACGACCCCACCAGGGTGGTGGCGACCGGTGGTGTGGTTCGGGTGGTGAACGGCAGTACCGTGACCAATGGCCGAGTGATCAAGGTGGCCATGCCGCGTAATCCACTCGCCGTCATCCAGGTGGTGGAGTATTTACGCGCTTTTCTTCTTGGACGATCGGGATGGTCCCAACTGCAGGGGCTGATCCTCATCTCCGGGGCGTTCGGGATGTTTCGGCGCGATGTCTTGCTGGACATCCGTGGCCTCGACCCGGATAGTCTCGGCCAAGACTTTGAGTTAGTGATGCGGATCCACCGATGGATGGCCAAGAAGGAACACCGGCAGTACCGGGTCGTTTTTGTGCCAGACCCCGTGAGCTGGACTGAGGTTCCAGAGACCCTCGGCCAGCTTGCCCGTCAGCGCAAACGCTGGCACGTGGGGTTGTGGCAAACACTGCGGATTCACCGCAGTATGACGTTCAATCCGCGCTATGGTGCCGCTGGAATGGTCGCGGTGCCGTTCTTCTGGATTTTCGAGCTGGCGGCCCCGGTGATTGAGCTGGTGGGGTTTGTGGTGGTTCCGATCGGGATGCTGGTCGGCATGGTGAACGTGCCGGTGGCATTGTGTCTTTTAGCGATTAGCTACCTTTATGCCTCACTGATCACGCTGATCGCCATTGCCACCGAGGAGGCGACGTTCCACCGCTACGGCAGAGGGCGCGACCTGTTCACAGCAATTCTTGCTGCCTTCGCTGAAAACGTTGGCTACCGCCAGATCATGGTCTTTTGGCGCGTTTCGGCGTGGCTGGGAGCGATCTTCGGGCGGCGTCAGCCATGGGGCGAGCAACAACGACGAGGTTTTGACGACGGTGTGGCGGTTCAGCAAAACCCGCTTCCGGCAGAATCAGAGCAAGGCGGTCAGAGCGCTGCCAGCGTGCAGGGTACCCCCGCCAGCGCCGCCAGCGCTATAGCGCCGCAGCCTTCGCCGCAGCCTTCGCCGCATCAGTCGGGAGCTCGACGATGATCGTGGTCCCTGTGCCCACGGCGCTTCGGACTTCGATTGTTCCGTAATGAGCATCGACAATTTTTTTGACGATGTAAAGGCCCAGCCCGGCACCCGGGATGGCGGCCTTGCGCGCGTTCTCAGCGCGAAAGAATTCTGTGAACAGGTTCGCTTGCTCACCTTCGGGGATTCCTATTCCGTTGTCGCTGACGATCAGGCGCACACGTGCGGGGGTGGTGAGCGACGCGGGTACGTTCTCGACTTGCACGGTGATTTTTCCACCCTCTGGTGTGTAGCGCACGGCATTGGACACAAGGTTCTCGATCACCTCGCCCACGCGCCGCGGATCGACCCGGCAGGGGGTTGGGCCATCCTCGAAGACGAGGTGAAGGTTCTTGGCGGCGATGGCGGCGCGGGCATTGTTTATCGTTTCGGTGGCGATGTAACCCAAGTCGACATCTTCGATGTCGAGGGTGAGGGCCGCATTTCGAACCTTGGAGACTTCGAGCAAGTCGTTGACGAGCGTCAACTGATGGCTGGCGTTGTCGTGGATGGTCTGCAGGTAGCCGACTACGGTGGCGGGAAGGGACGCAGCCTCGTCTTGAGCAAGCTCCAAGTAGCCGAGAATTGTGGTCAGAGGCGTTCGAAGTTCGTGCGATACAGTGCCGACAAACGAATCCCGTTTCTCGATCGCATCGATGAACGCCGTGACGTCGGTCAGGACGAGCAGGATGCCGGCGCGCCCCACCTGCCAGCCATTCTTGATGGGCGATGTGGTCAGCGACAGCGCGAGCTGATCAGCGTGATGTTCGCCCAACCAGACGATCTCATTGGTTACGATCTCGCCGTGAGAACCACGAAAAAGCGGGTTGCGGTCGGGGGAGAACGGCGTCCTTCGGTCGAGCTGAAGCGGATTCAGAGTGAGAAACGCTTCCCACGGGTCCTCGCCTGCGGCCAGGACGACGGGCAATTCTCGAACCCAGCGGTTCATGACGAACGGCTGCAACTGTGGACCGAAGACGACAATTCCCACGTCGACGCTGTCGAGCACGCTCGCCAGCATGCGGGATACTTCGACGTTGCTTTCGCCGATGAGCAGCGAGGCATCCCCCGTGATACCCGGGCTCCGGCTGCTCAGAGCAAGACCGCCGAGGGCGGTGTGAAAAAAGAGCGCGAGGGTCAGAGTCAACAGGGGAAAGAACGCGACGGTCAGCGCAGTGCCGAGACCGTCTGTTCGGTTCGCGGTGGTCAACCAGATCAGATCGGGGATGATCGCAGCCAGTGCCAACGGGATCGCCGCGTACAGGCCACGAGTTTGCGGGTTGGTGCCGAGCCAGCTCGTCGGAATCAGGATCAGCAGGATCAGCAGGAGCGAGCCGAAGCCCCAGCTGGGGTGCAGCAGTCGGATCAATCCGACTCCCAGAAAATCGAGCGTCGGCAGCACCAAAAACGTCCAGCCGGGAATTCCCTGTTTTTCTTGACCGAGTACGGCAAAAACGGTTGCTGCAACGATGAGGGCATAACCACTCAGCCCGACGGGGTCGATTGCCGTGTCACCGGTGGCAACCAGTTGGATAACGCTAACGGCCACGCACAGAACCAGAAAAACCACCTGAACGGTGATGGTCGATTTTTTGGTGAGGGTGTACCAGCCGCTGTCCAGCAGTCTCGTTCGTTGTCGGGTCGCCATGATCGGTCCTCTCGATTTTCTGCGGCACGGTTCGTTGTCGTTGTCGATACAGCATTGCGGCGCGATTCTGGCATGGGTCTTCGTAACTTCGATAGGGGATTGTGATGATTTCTTCGTTCTTTCGGTTTGTGGCGGCGGCAGTAATCATCGCGATGGCCGCCGGTGTTTCCGGTTGTGGGCTCACCAGTGGGGAGCCAGGGGCGACGCCCGAACCGTGGCATCCGTCGTGGGTGCCAGTGCCACAGGTGCGCAGTGGGCTCAGCACGGTGGCATCAACGTCGACGGGCGCGCTCGCCCTGCACACGGAGCACGGTGATGTCACGTTCTGGAGCGGTGTCGATCTGGGGGCAACGCTTCCGGGGCGAAGCCCGGGAGAGGTGGCGATCGAGGCCGGCACCTATGCCCGCTGGTTCGGCCAGATGGGCACGCTGGGCATTCACTTTGTTCGGGTGTACACGATTCTTCGCCCGCAGTTCTACACGGAGCTGAAGCGCTACAACACCGATCATCCGCGGGCGCCGATCTATCTTCTGCAGGGGGTCTACTTGCCGGACGAGTCGTACATCGAGAAAGGCAACCTCTTCGATGTGGCCGTCACCAGTCACTTCACGTCGGAATTGCGGGACGCGAGTGCCGCGGTCGGTGGCAGCCTAACCCGCGCGGTGACCCCAGGTTTTGCGGACGGTACGTGGACAGCGGATGTCACCCCTTGGCTGGCCGGCTGGATCATCGGTGCCGAACTCGACCCCAATGCCGTTGTTGCCTCTGATATCTTCAACGCCCAAGCCCCCGAAACTCAGGGAACATACTTTAGCTCGGCAGCAACGGACACCCCGACGACCCCCACAGAGCGGTGGTACGCCGCCCGCATGGACGAGCTGGCGACAGCGGAGGCAAAGGCCGGACGCAGCGAACCGATCGCGTTCGTGAACTGGCCGACCACCGACCCGCTCACCCATCCCACCGAACCGTGGCCTGACGAAGACCGGGTGGGAATCGATGCTGCCCACGTTCAGGCCACTGCGGCTTGGCCGGGGGGAACATTCGCGAGTATCCACTCGTACCCCTACTATCCCGACTTTTTGCGGTACGAACCGGCGTACCAGCTGCCGGGCGCAAACGGTGTTGTCGATCAGTGGGCGGCGTACCTCTCCGACCTCAAGGCTCACTTCGCGAAAGCGACGATGCCGCTGATGGACAGTGAGTACGGTCTTCCGTCGTCGCTTGGGTTGGCCCACTACGGAACCGCCGGTCGCAATCAGGGTTTCACCACCGAACAACAGTCGATGGCGACGGATGCCGCGATGATGCGCACCATGAGCGACCTGGGCATTGGCGGTGCCATGCTCTTTGAGTGGACCGATGAGTGGTTCAAGCACACCTGGAACACTCAACCAAGGCAGCGGGTCGCCGATGCTGAGCGCAGGGCCCTCTGGCACGATCCGCTCACCAACGAACAGTGGTTTGGGGTTCTCACCCAGGACCTGCCCGGCAGTGGTTGGCGAACAAGTTACGAGGCCAAGAAAGGTCTCACGACTGTCTCAGTGCAAACGGATGAGTCCTACGCCTACCTTCATCTCGAGTTTGACAAGCTGCCTGTCGGCCCCGTGACCCTCGGTTTCGATATTCTTCCGGGCGGCGAAAAGGTGCCATCCGCGGCGACAGTTTTAGCGGGGAGCACTGCCGGAGCTGATCCTGCAACGAGTGATGTTGCGATTGTGGTTGATAAGCCGGGCGCGGGCGCAACTGCCACGGCGTTCCTACGTTCGGCGTTTGACCCTATCCTCTTGGACGGGCATCCGGCGGAGGACGTTCCTCGCTCCGACTCCGGCGTTTGGTCGATCGAGCGGCTGAGCGCCAGCTACGCCTTCACAGAAGACATGGTCTCGAACCCCACGCCCCCCGAGTTTCAGAAGGTTGGCGAGTTGGTGGCCGGAAACTGGGACCCCTCGTCGGCAAAATTCTTGTCGACGGCCACCTGGCACTGGACGACCAACACCGACAACTCGGGCGACGCCAGACTCGATCTGCGCATCCCCTGGTCGATGCTGCTGTTGGGGGATCCATCTTCCCATACCGCCGTTGTTCCGGTGGAGGGTCAGCCGGTCGCGAAGGATGTGCTGGGTATTGGGGTCACTGTTTTTCAGGGCACCACGGCCACTGATGTCGGACAAGTTCAGTGGGAGGACTGGCAGAAGCCCAACTACACGGAACGGCTCAAGGTTGGTTGGGAAGCGTTGCAGTCGGCGTGGAACGACACCTCTGGCCACTAACCGGTGGGTGTGTCGCTCAGTGTTGCGGTTCGTTTCGGTCGCAGTTGGTGCTTTGTGTGTTGCGCGCCAGAATGGAGTTGAACAGTTTTCCAAGATTCGAGGATCACCATGAACAGCACCCCGTCGTACGTTCGCAGCCCGTGGTCGGGCAATACCACCGCCGAAGAACTGAACACTTGGCGGGAGATTGCGGAGGGCGTGGCCGCGGAGATCTCGAAGGATGCCCTGGAGCGCGATAAGAACTCCACTGACCCGTTCGGGCCGGTGCAGATTTTGCGTGATTCTGGCCTGTCGAACCTCCTCATTCCCACCGAGTTTGGGGGCCACGGAGGCCACTGGGAAACAGCGTTCCTAATGACCCGCATTCTGGCACGAGCGGATGCCTCGGTGGGCCAGATTCTCGGCTATCACTACCTCAATCAGGCCTGCATTGCTTTCTATGGCACTGACGTGAACCTTCAGGCGAGTTGGTATCGCGCGAGTGCCGAGAAGAAGCTCATCTGGAGCGACTCTTTTAACCCGGTGAGCCCCGACCTCGCGATCATTGCCGACGGCGACAACTACCGCATGAGCGGCATCAAACGTTTCGCTACCGGGGCAGTCGTCTCCGACATGATCATTGCTGGCGGGATAGCGCAGGGTGGGGCTTTCGACGGCGAGCTCATCGTCTTTGCTATTGACGCCAATCGCGAGGGCGTCGAACACCCGGGGGACTGGGACAACTTGGGCCAGCGTTCCTCCGCCAGCGGTTCGGTCAAGTACACCAACGTGCTGATCACGCCCAATGACATCATCGGTGCCGATCGCGACGAACCGTTCTCCTCGATTGTTACCCCCGGCGTGCAGTTGCTGTTTGGCAACATTTACCTCGGCATTGCGCAGGGCGCGCTCGCTCAGGCGAAAGAACTCACGCTCGCTCGCCCCAACTCGTGGTTCTTGAGCGGGGTCGACCGCTATTCCGAAGACCCCGTCACTCATCGGGTGTTTGGGGAGCTCGTCGCCAAGACTGCTGCGGTTGAGGCGCTCGCCGACAAGCTGAACCGTGCCTACGACGATGTTCTTGCTCTCGGTGGAGCGATGACGGCGGCCGATCGTGGGCGTGCGGAGATTGCGATCGCTCAGCTCAAAATCGTCTCCACCGAGGTGGGGCTCGAGGTTTCGAGCCGAGTGTACGAGGTGACCGGGGCGAGCGCCACCAAGTCGAGCATTGGGCTGGACATCTATTGGCGCAACATCCGTACCCATTCTCTTCACGACCCGGTCGACTACAAGAAGATCGAAGTCGGCGCCAATTTTTTGACCGGTGCGCTCGCTCCTGTCTCGCTCTACACCTAGGAACACTGATGTCGTCAACATCTGCCGCCTTCAGCGCGGCTCAGAGCCCTGCCTTCAGCACCGCCGAGCTGCAAGCCAAGTACCGTCCGGTTTTTGCTCGCATCGCGGAGGGCGCCTTAGAACGCGAACTCATCAGAACGCTGCCGTCCGAGCAGATTCAGTGGTTGAAGGATGCCGGGTTCACCGGCGTGCGCGTGCCCCGTGACAAGGGCGGCGACGGCGCGACCCTCCCGCAGCTGTTCGAGCTTCTGGTGGAGCTGGCGGCGGCCGACCCTCACATTCCGCAGGCTTTTCGCGGGCACCTCGGGTTTGTCGAAGATCAGTTGTATTCGGCCAACAGCGCCGACCGCGACGAATGGCTGGCCCGTTTTGTGAACGGCGAGTTGGTCGGTAACGCGGTTACCGAGATCGGCAACGTTGCCCTCGGTGATGTACGCACCAAGCTGACGGCAGCGGGGGATGACTTCACCATCTCCGGCAGCAAGTACTACACGACCGGCAGCATCTTCGCCGAGTGGATCGATGCCTCCGCGCTCCGGCCGGATGGCGTCGAGGTTGCGGCGCTGGTCAGCACCGCCACTGATTTAGTCACCGTCTCCGACGACTGGACCGGTTTCGGCCAGAAACTCACCGGCAGTGGTACCGCGGTCTTCTCGGCAGCGCCCGTCGAGGCTCAGCACGTGTACGTCTTCAGCAACCGCTTCCCCTACCAAACCTCGTTGTACCAGCTCATCTTGGTGGCGGTTGCTGCGGGAATTGCCCGCGCGAGCGCCACGGATGCCGCCCACCAGGTGGCGAACCGTTCGCGCACCTACAGCCACGGCAACAGCGACGAGACCAGAAACGATCCGCAGGTGCTCGAGATTGTGGGCCGCATCTCCGCGAATGCGACGGCAGCCCTCGCCATAACCTTGTTCGCCGCCGAAGCCCTCCAGCGTGCCTACGAGGCTCGGGATGCTGGCGCCGACGTTATCGCCGCCACCAAACTCGAGGCGGAAATCCGCTCTGCCGAAGCCCAAATCGTGGGCACCCGGCTCGCCCTGGAGTGCGCGACAGCGCTCTTCGACGGCCTCGGCGCTTCAGCCGTTTCCACTTCGGTCGCGCTCGACCGGCACTGGCGCAACGTTCGCACCGTCACCTCCCACAATCCGGTCGCGTTCAAAGCGCGCATTGTGGGGGACTGGTTGGTCAACGGGGCCGAGCCGCCCTACGAGTGGGCCATCGGGGTCGGTCGCCCCGCCTCTGCAAACTCGGGCTCCACAAGCCCCGCTACCGGGAAGTAGACGCCGTGTCTTCAACAAAGCCAGCGTCCAACCACATGGCGATCAACGCTTTCAGCATGAACTCCCTCGGGCACCTTTCGCCGGGGTTATGGCGTCATTCGCGCGACCAATCCCGCCGGTACCTCGATCTGGACTACTGGCTGGAGCTCGCGCAGACGCTGGAGCGCGGCAAGATCGACGTTCTCTTTCTCGCCGACGTGCTCGGGGTCTATGACGTCTACGGTGGTACCCCCGATGCCGCGCTGTCGGGTGGGGTGCAGGTTCCATTGAACGACCCGCTCGCGATCATCCCGGCCATGGCTTCCGTGACCGAGCACCTGGGATTTGCGATGACGGCGGCCGTCTCCTACGAGCATCCGTTCCCCTTCGCTCGTCGCATGTCCACTCTCGACCACCTCACCAAGGGACGAGTGGGCTGGAATGTCGTCACCGGTTACCTTAATAGTGGCGCGGTCAACTTTGGGGTGAGCGCCCAGGAGGCGCACGACCGTCGCTACGACATCGCCGATGAGTACCTCGAGGTGTGTTACAAACTCTGGGAACGTAGCTGGGATGACGGAGCCGTTGTAGCGGATGCCGCCACGGGAGTTTTCGCCGACCCCACCAAAGTTCACCCGATCAACCACCACGGCACCTTCTTTAACGTGCCGGGCATCCACTTGAGTGAGCCCTCCCCGCAACGCACCCCGATGATCTACCAGGCCGGGGCATCCTCTCGGGGGCTCGAGTTTTCGGCCAAGCACGCCGAAGGCATCTTTGTCGCTGCCCCCAGCAAATCGGTGCTCACCACTCAGGTGGCTGGCATTCGGGCGGCCCTTGCTGTCGCTGGTCGTGCGCCTCACGGGGTCAGCATTGTGAACCAGCAGACCGTGGTGGTCGCCGAGACGGATGCCGAAGCCCACAAGTTATTCGAAGGCTACCTAGAGTTCGCGTCAGAGGTGGGCGCCTTGACGCTCATGTCGGGCTGGACCGGGGTCGATTTCTCGAAGCTCGACCTCGATTCAACGTTCGAGAACCAGGAAAGCAACGCCATCCAGTCGGTTATTAAGGCTTTCAGCCGCGCCGACCCGAGCAAGCAATGGACGATTCGGGAGATTGCTGAGTACGCCAAGCTCGGTGGTGACGGCCCCGTTATTGTGGGCTCGGCCGAGACTGTCGCTGACCAGCTAGAGGCTTGGGTCGAGGAGACCGGGGTCGATGGGTTCAACTTGGCGGCGACCGCAGTGCCTGAAGCTTTCGAACAGATTGTTGACCTGTTGATTCCAGAGCTGCAAAAGCGTGGTCGTTACAAGACTGATTACGCGGAAGGAACCCTGAGGGAGAAGCTCACCGGGGGGTCCGCACGCCTGACGGCACCGCACCCCGCCGCCGCTGTAGTTCTGGACTAATCGCCTCCCGCGTCACCCACGGCGTAACTTAGGGTAAAGATTTTTTGCGGTTCGGGCCACTTTCATTACTGTCATGTGAAACCCTCTCGTTCTTAGCAAAGGATTCTCATGGCTGACACTAGCCTCGCCCCCGAAACCACGACAGAGCCCGGCACCCGCCGTGGTCTTCGCGGATCGCTCGGAGTGGCCAGCATCGTCCTCATCGTCGTCGCGGCAGCATCACCGCTGGGCGTCGTTGGCGGTCCCATCCCGCTCGGTATTGCCTTGGGCAACGGCGCCGGATTCCCGTTCACTTTCGTGATTGGTACCGCCGTCTTGCTGTTCTTCGCCGTCGGCTTCACCAACGCGACACCGTTCGTTCGTTCGGCTGGTGCGTTCTACGCCTACGTCGATAAAGGTCTCGGCCGTGCGACGGGAATCGGTGCCGGTTTCGTCGCGCTGTTCTCCTACCTCACCCTGGAGGCCGGTGTCTTTGGCCTCTTCGGGCCGGGCCTGAACACCCTCCTGAAGTCTTACGGTTTTCCGGATGTTGCGTGGTGGGTCTACGCGCTTATCGGTCTGGCCATCGTTGGTTTCCTCAGCTATCGCCGCATCGAACTATCGGGCCGTGTGCTCGCGGTCCTCACCATCGCCGAGGTCATCATCGTTCTCGTCTTGGACGCCGTTGTTGTCTTCGGAAATGGCGGAGGCCCCGAGGGGTTCTCCAACGCCATCTTTGACCCAGCCCAGATCGTCTCTGGTGCTCCCGGTTTCGGTATCCTCTTCGCGATCCTCAGCTTCATCGGCTTTGAGACCACTGCGGTCTTCCGCGACGAAGCACGCGACCCCGACAAGACCATCCCCCGTGCTACCTACCTCGCGCTGACCATCATCGGTGTTTTCTACGCTATCTCCAGCTGGGTTCTCGTCTCGGCCAACGGCCAGAGCAAGGTTGTCGACCTCGCAACGAACAACCCCAGTGGAATTTTGGCGGATACGACCACCAAGTACCTCGGGCTCGTTGGTGGCAACATCATTCAGGTGCTGTTCGTTACCAGCCTGTTTGCCTGCATCCTGTCGCTGCAAAACGTGGTGTCACGCTACATTTTTGCGCTCTCGGTCAACCGCGTGCTGCCGCACAACCTGTCTGTTGTTCACGGCAAGCAAGGTTCACCGGCGCGTGCCACACTCGTTGCCACCGGTGTCGTGCTCGTTCTGCTGGTCGCTGCCGTAGCGCTGCAACTTGACCCGATCGTGCAGTTCTACACCTGGCTCGGGGGAATATCCTCTGTTGGTGTCGTCGTCCTTCTGATTCTCAGCAGCGTCGCCGTGCTGGCAATTTTCAGAAAGAACAAGCACGGGCTCAGCATCTGGAAGACCGTCGTTGCTCCCATTATTGGTCTCGTTGGTCTGTTGGGGTTCTTCATCGTGATTCTGCAAAACCTGCCGACACTCGTGGGAGAAACCAGCTACGGGCCCTTCTCCATCGGAGTGCTGGTCATTCTGGTGCTCGCCTTCGCCGCCGGCCCCGTTCTGGCTGCGGTGAAGAAGGATGTCGAACTGAGCTAGTTAGCCGTAACCGCTGTTCGATCGACGAGCATTCTCCGGTTTCAGATAGCACAAAGGCCACCAGTACCGACCCTCGGGTCAGTACTGGTGGCCTTTCGCCGTGGTGGCAGCTCGACGTTGGGCTGCTGACTTCACAACTAGGGGGTCGGTCGGGGGGAGGGCGGCAACATTGACGGAGCCCCGGCGGGCTGCCCACCGGCGGGCAGGTCACCGTTCTGCAGTTGCAGGTTGGCGCCGCCCTCAGTCATCGAGCCAATGAAGAGGTCGATGGGCTTTGATACCTGCTGGGCGGCATTGACGGGTGATTGCAGCACAAACACGGTGACAATCAGTGCAACGACCACGCTGAGGGAGGCGCCGAGGTAGTACAACTTCACCCATTTTCTTTGTGACGGCGGGTAGATCGCAATGCCGAAGAGGGCCAGGGCAGCGGAAAGAAGCATTAGAAGCAGGATGCTGGGCGGCAGGTTGGGAACGGTGACGGTTAGCCGATCTTTTCGCGCATCTTTGAGCGCTTCGAGGTGCGAGTAGAGGTTGTCCACTTGGTGCGTGGTGAGGGCTGAGGAGTTGACGATTGTGTCGACGTCTGCCTCGATCAGTGCGAGTTGCTTCTGCGCTTGGGGATTCGGCGTGACCACGCCCAGAGTGCCGATCTCGGTTTGTTTGACGAGTTTCGCGTAGGCGAGAAGCTCTTCGGCGATGCTTCCCGCAGAGGAATTTCCGATTTTCCCTAGATCTTCACCCAGGGAGGTGGTCGACGAGAACTCGTTGGTGACGCTTTGAGCCAGCTTCGACTGGTTATCCCAGGAGGTGACAATGGCGAAAGCTCCGACAAAGATGAACCCCCCGGCGATTATTGCGAGGGCTTCTTTGCCGAAATCGGCGGCTTCACGGTCGGCGCCCCGTCGAGCGCTCAAACGCACCCCCAACCAGATCACTAACGCGAGGGGTATTCCGACGATGAGGATGACGAGGGCGGGGTTCAGCCCCAGAAATGTTTCAAAAAGAGTCTGTTTCATGGTCGGGAGTATAGGGATCTGAGATGTCGCGAAAGTGTCCTCAGCGAAGTTTGTTCGTCTCGCCCGGCAGGCGTTATCGGAGGTACCAAGTTCCCGGCTGGGGCATACCCCAGGAAAAAGATATGACAGAGATGAGAATCGCTAGAGTTAGGCACCTTAATCATTTGAAACAATTTCGAGAAAATCTCAAGGAGAAAACCGTGAATAAGTTCTTCGCACTGGCGGGCATCACCGTTGCCGGTATCAGCATGGTGGCGATGCCAGTCTCTGCCGCTAGCGCAGCGACGTCCTGCGTCAATCAGTCCGTGTGGACCTACGAAGGCCCTGACGCTTCCGTGGTTAAGCAGTGGTCGTCCGACGGAGCGTTGCTTAAGACGATTTCGGTAACCATCGACTCACCGGACTTCGCGATCAGCAGTGATCTCACCAAGTTCTACGACATCGACAACTCCTCGGGTGAATTGGTCACAACCGACGCGGCAACGGGTGGTTTCTTGAGCTCTCACGCGATCACGGGAGAATCGGTCACCAGCGGCGCTGGTGCAGGCGTCATCGCCACTGGTGAGCTCCTGATTGACAACAGCAACGTGATCTACTCGATCAACACGGCCTCCTATAACGCAACGGTCTGGGCGGATCTCACCAGCGCTGACGCAAGCCTTCCAGTCGGTGAACGGGGCGGCAGCTGGGGTGTTGCGGGCGATATCCTTCAGCTTCCCGATGGCGACATTCTTGTCGTTGCGACGAACTCCAGCATCGTTGCCGATGCGGTTCTCGTGCGCATCAACAAAACTGACCACACGAATGCAACTGTTGTCGGAACCATCACCGGCACCGGAGATCAGTTCTGGGGCGCGGCTCGCGCGGGCGACGAGGTCTTCTTGGCGACCGATGCTGGCACACTCCTCAAGCTGAGTAGCGTTCCAACCACTGCTGGTGAAGCCGATGTTTCCTACACCGAGACTGTAACCGGAGGTGGATCTTTCTGGGGTGCTGCCGGATCGAATGACTCCACCGATGGTGCGGCTACCTGTGTAGCGCCAGCTCCTGCTGCTCCGGCTGCTGCTCCGGCACTCGCCTCCACTGGTGTTGACTCCAGTGTTCTTGGTGGGCTCTCGCTCGGTGCTACCCTCCTGGTCGGTGCTGGCCTCGTGTTGACGGCGGTTCGTCGCCGCACCAGCCGCAGCGCCAACTAACCACAGAAGCAAACACTGCTTGACCGATGCTCCAGCGCCACTTCGGTGGCGCTGGAGCATTATTTTTGCCCATGCGAACTTTCCGTCGGGTGATGCTCTGGGCTCTCGCTGCCGGGGTGGTCTCGTGTCTGGTTGTGCCATCGGCATCGGTTTCGGGGCGAGTACCTTCTCGTGGCGTGACATCATGAAGCCGTTGAGCGCCGCCGAGTATGCGCGCCTCAACCCTGAAAAGGTTCAACGCCTCGTGCTCGCCGACCCGGCGATTCTGACCACTGGAGGTTCGCCGGCATGGTTGAACTGGATTTTCCAGATCCCTCAAATCAACAAGCTGGGGCCGATTCTGGTCGGCGGGATTGCGAGTTCGGGGGATGACCTGCTCCGGCAGAGTTACGTCGACCAGTCGAAGGTCACCCAAGCCGTTCTTGATGGCTATCACCAGCCGTTGAAAATCGCAGGCTGGGAGCAAGCTTTCTGGGAGTTCAGTAAAGCCCCTCGCGTTGCCGCCCTAGCCACTAACGTCATTCAGGTGTCGCAACCCACCTTGCTCATTTCAGGTGACAGCGACACCGTTGTGCCGGTGGCTGACACCAAGAAACTTGCCACCATGATCCCGGATGCTTCGCTAGTGCTTATTGCTGAAGCAGCACACTTGCCGCAAGAGGAGCATCCGGCTGAGTTCGCCCAGGCAATCATCGACTGGTTGGCGCGGCAGTAGAACTGAGTTCGTTGCCCGCGGTCCTTGTGGGTGCCCGGATATACTTGACCGTTCCCTTACCTTTAAGGGACACGCCTCCGTAGCTCAGTGGATAGAGCAAGAGCCTTCTAATCTCTTGGTCGCAGGTTCGATTCCTGCCGGGGGCACCCTTTTTTCCGCTGCTGTGTGTGCGCGTATCAACTGACGTCGACCCTCACCGGCGTTGATGGGTAGCACGCAGAAATTAGCGAGAGTCTTTTTCCGCATCGATACAGTGGCGACGCGTCATTTCCAGGCCGTCTGGAAACGTCACTTCGGAAGGGTCTGCACCGCAGTCTCGAACCGAGGTGAGCCAGTGACCACGACCCCCTGAGAAGCTCCATCCGAGCAGCTCAGAGAAAGTTCTCGCCGTGAAAAAACCTGCTCTTCTTGTCGCTGCAACCGCCGTGGCATTGCTTACCGTTGGTGCTGGAGCCTCTTCAGCCTCGACGTTCTCCGTGAACGAACCCTTCAGCACGCTCGGTGCCCTCACCTCACCGTGGGTGGCCTCCGGTGTGCCCGCAGCCCCTGAAGTGGTTGCCGCCGTGGGCGATACCCCAGAGAATGCACTTCGCCTGACTTCCAATGCCAGGAACGAACGAGGGTTCGTTCTCTACACCCAAGCAATTCCGCTCGCCGCGGGCATCGATGTGAGTTTTCACCAAGCACAGTTTGGGGGCAACGGAGCCGACGGTCTCGTCTTCTTTGTCAAAGACGCAGCTGACACCTCGACAACTCCTGGATCTTCTGGTGGCTCGCTCGGCTACTCAATCGGTCGGTCGTGGGGAGCCCCCTCGATTGAGGGAATCAGCGGTGCGCTACTGGGTGTCGGGCTTGACGGTTTCGGCAACTTCGACAGCTCGGAGTCGGATGGAGCCGGCTGCGTCCGTGATGAACATGTTCGATTATGGGAACAAAACACCATTTCTCTTCGCGGCCCCGGCCAGGGCTTCGACGGTTACTGCCTGCTCGCTGACGTTGTGAGCCTCAACGCTAGCAGCCTTGACCCCCTCTCCTCTGGCTACACCACTCGTGCAGAAGCCGACCGCCTTATTCGAGTGGTAGTTGATCCCGCCACCGCAACGGCACCTATGATCACTATCTACTACGAAGGTACCCAGGTGATTCAGGTGGCACTCCCCAGTGCGTTCGCAGGCGTTAGCGCTGCGAATATCGGTTTCTCAGCGGGGACCGGCGGTTACTTCGACTTCCACGACGTCTGGGATCTCACCACCACTGAAGCAGTTGTGGCACCTGTCGACGGTTCTGGCGATAGTTCTGGCGACACCACTGGCGACGCTTCGGGCGCCACGACCGTTGCAGATTCTGCACTCGCTGCGACTGGTCCCGACCAGACGGGAATCATTGCATCCAGCCTCGGTGGGTTGCTGTTGCTAGCCGTCGGTGTGGTGACGATGCGTCGCCGCAAGGCCTGAATGCCTCGCTAACAGAAGTGGGAGTCTCACCGGCAGGTGGGACTCCCATTTCTTTCTGGAATGCATCACTGACGGTGTGGTTGCAGCCTAGAGAACCTTGGCCAAGAACTCGCGTGTTCGGGCCTGCTGCGGGTTTTCAAGCACCTCGCTCGGTGGCCCCGCCTCGATGATCTGTCCGTCGTCCATGAAGACGACGCGGTCGGCGATCTCGCGGGCGAAACCCATCTCGTGAGTGACCACCACCATGGTCATGCCGTCGTGGGCCAGAACCTTGATCACCTCGAGTACTTCGCCCACAAGCTCCGGGTCAAGTGCGGAGGTCGGCTCGTCAAAGAGCATCAGCTTGGGCTTCATGGCCAAACCTCGGGCAATCGCGACGCGCTGCTGTTGGCCGCCCGAGAGCTGTGCAGGGTAGGCGTCGATTTTGTCGGCGAGGCCAACTCGGGCGATAAACGCTTTCGCCTCGGCGATCGCCGTGGCGCGAGGAACACGAAGCACGCCGATGGGCGCCTCAACCACGTTTTCCAACACCGAAAGGTGCGGGAAAAGATTGAACTTCTGAAACACCATGCCGATTTCTCGGCGTTGCCGGGCGGCATCGTGAGGCTTCAATTCGTGGAGTGCCTCGCCTCGTTGCCGATAGCCCATCAGTTCGCCGTCAACGAACACCCGACCAGCAGAGATCGTTTCGAGGTGGTTGATGCATCTCAGCAGGGTCGATTTTCCCGAACCGGATGGCCCGATGATGCACAACACTTCACCGGGAGCCACCTCGAGGTTGATCCCATTCAGCACAGTGTGCACGCCGAAATTCTTGACCAACGATTCGATCTTCACCATCGGGTTAGACATGAGCGGACCCCGAAACGTGACTTCCGCGTGAGAAACGCTTCTCCAAGAAATGTTGCCCAATCATCAGCACGGTAGTGAACGCGAGGTACCAGATCGATGCCACCACCAACAAGGGGATGGGGTTGAAGGTTTCGGCCGCAATGTCGTGCGTTCTGGCGTAGAGATCGAAACTGTAGGGGACTGCCGTGACCAGCGACGTGGTTTTCAGCATCGAAATGACTTCGTTGCCGGTCGGCGGAATGATCACCCGCATTGCCTGAGGCAACACGATTCGCCAGGTGGTTCGCCCCCACGACATTCCGAGTGCCTTCGCGGCCTCTTCTTGACCGCGGTCGACCGACAGCAGTCCAGCGCGCACAATCTCGGCCATGTAGGCCGCCTCGTTGAGGGCTAGGCCGATGATCGCCAGAATGAACACGCTGACCGCAAGCTTCGTCTCGAAGGTGAACCAGGGCTGTGTGAACGGAATCCCGATACTGATGTCTTTGTAGATGACGGCGAGCAACCCCCAAAAGACGAGTTGCACATACACCGGGGTGCCACGAAACACCCAAATGTAGACCCAGGCAATTCCTTTCAGCACCGGATTGGGCGACAGTCGCGTGACCGCCAAAATAAGGCCAAGCACGATGGCGATTGCCATAGAAAAGATGGTGAGCTGCAGAGTGTTTACGGCGGCCTCGAGCACACGCCGATCGAACAGGTAAACGCCAACCGAGGGCCAGTCATAGGCGGGGCGACCGGCGGCATCCAGCACAAAAAGTGTTGTCAAAAGAATCACGATGACGGCGCTGGTAATCCGCCACGGGTGGATCAGTTTCTTGGCCCGAATGAGAGGAAAATCACCAGCCGGAGCTCCACGGGGTGGAGTCACCGACTGGTGATTCGAGGTCTGTGACAAGGGTTATCCGTTTGCTCCGGCGTTGATGGTCGCAGTGGCAATTGCTCCACTCTCAACACCATACTTCGTAAGGATGCTCAGGTAGGTACCATCATCGATCAGCGACTGAAGTGCTTTTTGAATTGCCGGCGTCAGCGCGGAGCCTTTGGCGATGGGGAGGCCATAAGGCGCTACCTCAAAACTCGTGCCGGCGGCCTGCAACTTTCCCTTGCTTGCCTTGATGGCGGCGAAGGCGATGGGGGAGTCGGTCGAGGTGGCATCCGCCTGACCGAGGGCGACGGAGTTGGTGGCGCCCGCTTGTCCGTCAAACTTGAGGACGTTAATTGCGGCCTTGCCGGCAGCCACGCACGCTGCTGATTTCGTGGGGATTTCATCCGTGTCCTGGTAGCTGGTCGCATAAACGGCAACCTTCAGGCCACAAGCGTTGTCGGGATCAACAGTCTTTCCGGACTGGCTCACCCATTGAATGCCAGCATTGAAGTAGTTGACGAAATCAACCTGCTTCTCGCGTTCCGCATTGTCAGTGAACGAGTACTCACCGAACTGGTAGGCGTCAGCAAGGATGCTGGGAATGATCTTGTCGAATTCAGCGACCTCGAGTTTCGCTTTAAGCCCGAGTTTCGCGGCAATCGCCTGAGCAAGTTCGATGCCCCAACCGGTGGGGTTGCCGTTGGCATCGACAGCTTCGTTTGGTGGGTAATCCGTGCCCACTCCGATCGTTATTGTGCCCGACTTTGCTAGGGCGCTCGGCACCAGCGCGGCAGCCGCGGTGTCGACGGAGATGCTCGAACTGTTGTCAGTCACTGGGGTCGAGCCGCCGACACTGCAACCGGTGAGAGCAATTGCCACTGCCGCAATTGCGGCGGGAATGGTGAGTTTGTGAAAGGTCATGAGGTTATTCCTTTAGGGTTTGTATCTCGACATTTTTTCCTCTTTCAACAGTTTTCGCCAATCGTGAATGACACACGAGGTCACACAAAGCGAAGACGAGTCCCGATGCTGGCAATGTTGAGGTATCGGGTTGAGATACTGCGACGAGGCAAGGTTTGAGGAATCACGTGACACGGGTAATCGACGGTGGGTTGTCAACCGAGTTGAAGCGACTCGGTGCGACGTTCGACGGGCCGTTGTGGACCGGTCGAACCCTCCTCGATGATCCTCAACTCATCGAGCGTGCACACCGAAACTTCGTCGAGGCTGGTGCAGAAATGGTGATCACTTCCAGCTACCAACTCTCCAGGCGTGGGTTTCTCGAAATAGGACTGACGACTGATAACGCAGATTCTGCGCTGCGACTGTCGGTGGAGACGGCACGCAAAGCGGTTCGGGGCGCCAGTGCGCTGGTGGCCGCGAGCATTGGTCCCTATGGCGCGACCCTGCACGACGGCTCCGAGTACCGAGGAAACTACGGTCTCACCGAGCAGGAGTTGTTCGAATTCCACGCAGAACGCATCGCCGTTCTTGAAGGAGCCGAACCCGATATTTTGCTCGCAGAAACGATTCCCGATCTCGTCGAAACACGGGCGCTCGCTCGAGCGCTCGCGAATACCGCGCTCCCGGTGTGGGTGTCATTCACCGCGGAGGATGAGACGAACCTCTGGTCGGGGGCCCCGATCGAAGAAGCTGTGCGCGCGGTCTTCTCAATTCCCACCCTGCAGACCATCGGCTTTAACTGCGTGAATCCAGAATTGGTTGCGGGGTTGGTCGCGCGTGCCCGCTCGGTGACGCAGATCCCACTCGCTGTCTATCCGAACAAGGGTGGCAGTTGGGATGCCTCAGTCGGCGAATGGTTTGACCAGAACAACCGATCCTTGGGCGACTACTGGAGCGACTGGTCAGTGCTGGGAATTGACCATGTGGGTGGATGCTGCGGGGTCGATGCCCTCGACATTCAACAACTGGCTTCTCGGGTTTCCTAGTTCGAACCGATCAAGTATTCGTTTTGCGACACTATTTGGTTTCGTTTTGCGCATTCAATTTGCAAATTTTTCTCAGATAAGACAAATTTACTTTTGTTCTATTTCCTAGCTCTGCCAGTGGTCTTTGATAGGCCTTCTCAAAAGCGGTGAGTAGCTCTCGACACCACTCTGGTGAGAAGCACACGTCGAAAATGCTGAGAAACGATGAACCTATGAGAAACCCATCCCTCCCGATCGCGGCCACTGCTCTGGCACTGCTCATGGTCGGCGCCGGCGCCTCCTCCGCCACCACTTTTTCGCTCAGCGAGCCATTTGGAACCGTCGGTACTCTCCCGACCCCCTGGGTCGCTACGGGCTCGGTCGTCCCAGAAGTTGTCGTCGGCGACGCGGGGGACACCCCGGTTAACGCATTGCGACTGACCAACAGCGACGGGGATCAGAGCGGTTTTGTGCTTTATGACCAAGCGATCTCCATCACCTCGGGTATCGACATCAGCTTCAGCCAGGCTCAATTTGGTGGTGATGGAGGTGCCGACGGCATCGCATTCTTCGTGAAAGACGCGGCCGACGCCTCGACCGTACCGGGCGGCTCTGGGGGTTCGCTCGGCTACGCAGTTGGACGAGTTGCTGGGCTTCCAACTCCGGGAATCAGTGGCGCTCTTCTTGGTGTGGGACTCGACGGGTATGGCAACTTCGACGAGTCGAATTCTGACGGGAGTGGCTGTGTTTCTGGTGCGTTCGTGCGATCGCTAGGTTCAAATGCAATCTCGCTTCGTGGACCAGGTCAGGGCACCGCGGGTTACTGCCTGCTCGCGAATTCGGTGAGCCTCAACGCGGTCACGATGGCACCACTAACCAATAACTACAGCACCCGTGCAGCCGGCACCCGTGTCGTGCGCGTGGTTATCGATCCGTCGACCGCCGTTGCCCCTAAAGTCACGGTCTTCTACGGCACCACAGCGGCGACATTGGCAAAGGTCATCGAAGTCGCTTTGCCAGCTGCATTCGCAACTGTCTCAGGGGTGAAGATCGGTTTCGCGGCTGGCACCGGCGGATCAACTGACAATCACGATGTGTGGGGACTAACGACTGCCGCTGCTCCTGTTGCCGAGGGTGCTCCTGCAGCGCCGAATGCAGATCCAGCACTTGCCGCAACCGGCTCCGACCAGACCGGAATCGTTGTCTCTGGACTCGGTGCTCTGCTTCTCCTTGCTATCGGCGTGCTGACGATGCGTCGCCGTCGTAAGGCCTGAGTCGAGAAATAACAGAACGGGAGCTTCACCGTGCGGTGAAGCTCCCATTCTTATGCACCCTAGTTGGGCGTTAGGCGAAGGCCTTCAAGGCAGCGAGCAGCGTGCGCAGTGACNCCCCGGTGGCGCCGGGGCTGAGGTAGCCGTAGGCACCGGCGTCATTCACTGAGGGGCCAGCGATGTCGAGGTGTGCCCACGGGATGGTGGTTTCACCATCCGCGCCCGTGCCAACGAATTCGCGCAAAAAGACTCCAGCCATCAGCATGCCGGCTGCCCGATTGCCGGGCTTGACGTTCGCAATGTCGGCGAAGCGGGAATCTAGGCTCGGGCGCAGTTCTTCGGGCAGAGGCATCGCCCAATGGGGCTCGCCCACCGCAGCGCCAGCGGCCACAATGGTGGCAACAAGAGCGTCGTCACCCATAACGCCGACCGTGCGGTTGCCGAGCGCCACAATCTGCGCCCCGGTGAGAGTCGCAATGTCGATGAGGGCATCCGGGTGCTCCTCGCTGGCCAGCACAAGGCCATCGGCCATCACCAGACGACCCTCAGCATCGGTGTTCAAGACCTCGACGGTGGTGCCACCGCGAATGGTGAGCACATCGTTGGGGCGAATAGCGGTGCTCGAAACCAAGTTTTCGGCGATACACAACCAAGCGGTGAGGCGCACGTTTACCGACGTTTCAGCGGCGGCCAACATCAGCCCGAGCAAGGTTGCTGCGCCGCCCATATCGCTGTGCATGCCCAGCATGCCCTCGGCCGGCTTTAGCGAGTAACCACCGGTGTCGTAAGTGATGCCCTTGCCGACGAAAGCGACGTGCTTGGTCGCACCGGTGGGGGCGTAGCTAAGCTTCACCAACCGTGGCGGGCGCGACGACCCCTGACCAACCCCCAGAATTCCACCACAACCCTCGGCCGCAAGACGCTTCTCGTCCCAGACCTCGGCAGTGACGGCGGAGCCCGAAGTGAGGTTGACGGCCAACTGGGCCAGAGCATCCGGGAACATGTCGGCACCAGAGGTGTTGATGAGGTCACGCACCAGACGCACCGAACTGTCGACGGCCGCAAGGTTACCCAGTGACTGCGAAGAAACACTGGCGGTGCTCGCAATGACAATGCTCGAGACGGGGCTTTTAGCCTTCGTCGCTGTCTTCGCACGGTACTTGGTGAACTCGTACGAACCGAGACCGGAACCCTCGGCAAGCGCGAGAACCTGATCCTCGGCATCGATGCCGAAGGCGAGGCCAACCGAAGTGTTGCCCGCCAATTGACGCACGGCAGATCCTGCGGCGAGGCGCAGACTGCGCGCAGAAACCTCCAAACCAATGCCGATCACTGCGAGCGACACCGTCATGCCGACGGTGGCAGGAAGGCGAAGCATCTCATCCGCTCGACCGGTGAACCCAAAAGTCACGAGGTTCGCCAGAATTCCATCGCGAACCTCCGCGAACGCATCATCGGCGACGATGGTCGGGCCGTCCTTGCCCGCCGTGGCTCCGATCACGATCACGTCAACGGGGAGGCTGAGGGCTGACGCTGCGGTGATACTGAGCTGGGGGCTTGGCATGTTTTTCCAATTCTGTTGCGAGTGGTTGGGACTGGCCACGTCTTCAGGTTATGCCCATGCCAGCGGGGGCCATAATGGGGCATGGATTCCTTGCGACGACACACCGATTATGGCTCGACCAGTCTCGACGAGGCAGACGTCGACACCAATCCATTCGAGGAGTTCACTCGCTGGCTCCGAGTGGCCGAAGAGCAAGAAGTCTACGAACCCAACGCCATGGTGGTCAGCACCATTGATCCGGACGGCCGTCCCAGCGCCCGCACCGTGCTGCTGAAAGGCATGGACGGCACCGGTTTCGATTTCGTCACCAACTACACTTCCCGCAAAGGGCGCGCCCTGCTTGCCCACCCCGCGGTGACTCTCCTGTTTCCCTGGTACACCCTCAATCGCCAGGTGATTATCGACGGCACAGCGTTGCCCACCGTGCCCGCTGTGAGCGACGCTTATTTCGATCGGCGCCCCCGTGGAGCGAAACTGGCGGCCCTCGCGAGTGAACAGTCTCAGCCTGTCGCCGCACGAAGCGTATTAGAGCAGCGGATGCGGGAGCTCGAAGCGCAGTATCCGGAAGCACCAGATCCCGCAGGCACGAACATCGTCCGGCCCGAGAAGTGGGGCGGCTTCCACGTGATCCCGCACCGCATCGAGTTCTGGCAGGGGCGAACGTCACGACTGCACGATCGGATTCGCTTCACACGCAATGACGACGGCAGCGCTGACGGCAGTGGTGACGGCAGTGGTGGCGGCAGTGGCGCTGGCAGTGGTGCTGGCACTGGCACCGCCACGTGGACGATGGAACGCCTCCAGCCTTGATCGTTGAGCTCAGCGGCACCGCATTCGGGACTTTCTGCCCTGTATTTGGTTTGGCGCCCTAGCTAGCGTGGAGAGCGTTCCTCAGGTGAGGGGCATCCGACCCCCGGAGGGGTTGCGATGGTCTTAGAAAGAAGAGCGCGATGCTGCACACCGATATTCCGATTCGCTCCGACATTGCCACCCTTGCGGGGGCGCGAAATCCGATCAGTGTCAGTCTCTACGTGCCGACAAGTCCTGTGCCTGCGCAGTCTGACGTGGCCCGCATCGAGTTGCGTGACCTCCTAGATGTTGCCGTCGAGCAACTGACCTTGGCGGGTGTCGACGAGGACGATATTGTGCAGATCACCCAGTTGGTGGAAGACCTTCTGGATGACCAAACTTTTTGGTCACTTCTTGCCCGTTCGCTTGCCGTGTTTGTGACCCCCACCAGCATCCGAACCTTCCGCCTGCCCAACACAGTTCTTTCGTCGGTAGAAGTTTCTGACCGTTTTGCCATCNCCCCGCTGTTGACCGCCGCCACGTTCTCGCGAACCGCCTACGTTTTGGCACTTTCCCAAAATGCCGTTCGACTAATCGAGGTCACCTCCGACACGGAGGCGCACCCGGTGTCGGTGCCTAACCTTCCGAAAGACATGCAGAGCGCGATAGCCCACCACGCGGGCGGCACCAAGGTGCCTTTCCTGCACATTCAGGGGGATGTCGATCAGAAGGTGCGGTTGCGCCAGTATTGCCGGGCGGTCGACCGGGTTCTGCGCCCCGTGCTCACCGGAAGCGACATCCCGCTGTTGATCGCTGCGGCCGAACCGTTGGCTAGCATCTATCGTTCGGTGTGTGGTTACGCCCACCTCGTTTCGACGGTGATTCCTGGCAATGCCGAAGAAGTCGCTGATGGTGTGCTTGCCGAAAAAGCGCGCGCCATTCTGGAAGCGGATCACGCCGGTGACATCAGAGAGTTGGGGCTCGAATTGCAGTCCCGCGCCGCTCACGGTCGGGCGGTAACCGATCTGACTGACGTGGCGCGAGCGGCAACCTACGGTGCGATTGACACCCTGATGGTCGACATCGATCAGGAGTTGCCTGGTTTTCTCGACGAGTCCAGTGGTGCCATTGTTTTGGATCCGAGCGGAGATTCCACCAACTATGGGGTTGTGGATGAGATCGTGCGCCGATCTCTAGCCTCGGGGGCGCACATTGTCGCAGTGAAAGCGGCGGATGTCCCGGGTGGCGGCCCGGTGGCCGCCACGGTGAGGTTCGCGGTCTAGCGTCTCTCGGCAACTGTTCGAGGTCATACTGTTGAGGGTGTGAATCCTGCACCCTCAAGTACCGAAGAGAAACCGTCACGCTACCGCTGGTTGTGGTTTCTCGCCATTGGAGCGGTGGCTGGTTTTCTGTCAGGGCTTTTTGGCGTGGGTGGCGGTGTCGTCATTGTTCCCTTGCTGGTGCTGTTACTCGGTTTTGACCAGAAGGTCGCCGCTGGCACGTCATTGGCGGCAATCGTGCCCACGTCGTTGGTTGGGGTCATCAGTTACGCCGTCACCGGCAACGTGAGCTGGATCTCGGGCGGGTTGCTGGCCATCGGCGCTGTGGGCGGCGCCCAGTTGGGCACACTGCTGCTGCACAAGTTGCCTCAGCGAGCCATCCGTTGGGCATTCATTGCCTTCATGGTTGTGGTGATCGTGTCACTATTCGTGGTGGTGCCCTCGCGCAGTGCCACCGTCGACTACAGCCCGCTCAGCATTGTCGGCCTCATTGCCGTGGGAATTGTGGTCGGTATTCTGGCGGGCATTCTCGGAATCGGTGGCGGGGTTATCGTGGTGCCGGTGCTCATGCTGGTGTTCGGTGCCAGCGACCTGGTCGCCAAGGGAACGTCACTTCTGATGATGGTGCCGACCGCGATCTCGGGCACGCTCGGCAACGCCCGCCGAAGCAACGTCAATCTGCGGGCGGCAGCCCTGATCGGGGTGGCGGCGTGTGTCACGGTTACCCTCGGTGCCTTCACCGCTCACACCATTTCGCCACTCGTCGGCAACATCCTATTCTCGGTATTCCTCGCCGTAGTGCTCACCCAGCTGGTGCTGAGAGCGGTCAGCACCAAGAAGTAGTGGCCTTGAGGAAGTAATGGCCTTGAGGAAGCAGTGGCCTCGAGCTAGTGCCGCACGGGTGGTGGGGGGATCTCTTTCGCCGCGATCACTGATGCCAACTCGATAGTGACCAAGCCCTTCGCGCTGGCCACCATGCAGTAGCTCTCATCGATGGCTGACAAGTAACCGAGCACATCGGTGGCACCCGGTTCGGTCGGGTCGCGCAGGTGATGCCGCACCACGACGCGAGTGCCCATCGGTGCTAATCGCAGAAAAGCTAAGGCGGCAGAGTCGGTCACGCCGTCGGCCTCCGTCACCAGGCGCTCGGTTGGTAGTCCTTGAGGAAGACACCGAACAGGTCTTCACCGGCCTCCCCGCGAACGATGGGGTCATACACCCGTGCTGCCCCGTCGACGAGGTCGAGGGGGGCGTGAAAACCTTCCTCTGCCAAGCGAACTTTGGTGGGATGCGGGCGTTCGTCGGTGATCCAGCCGGTGTCAACGCTGGTCATCAGAATGCCGTCGGTCTCAAACATTTCGCGGGCACTCGTGCGAGTAAGCATGTTGAGCGCGGCTTTCGCCATGTTGGTGTGCGGATGCCCTGGGCCTTTGTAGCCGCGCCCAAAAACGCCCTCCATCGCGGAGACATTCACGACGTAGGTGCGGTTCGCTTTCGCGGCAGCCCGAGCCGCGGCCATTGACGGTCGCAAGCGACTCACCAAGAGGAACGGTGCCGTGGTGTTGGCGAGCTGAACTTCGAGCATCTCTAGTGGCTCCACCTCGTGCACCGTTTGGGTCCAAGAGTTGATGTCGTGGGTGTCGGGTACGAGCCCGCCGGCATCAATCGCGGTGCCGGCAGCCAGTCGTTCGAGCGATGATGACCCGGCCGCCATCGCCTGCGCCGAAAGTTCATCGGCGGTGAGCGGCGCTGAGCCCGCCACGAGTTCGTCGGAACTGAGTGCCGCAGAGGCAAGAATCGGGTGCGCCGCCACCGAACGGGCGAGGGCGAGCGGATGCGCATCATTGGTGTGCCCGAAGGTCACCAGTTCGGGTAGCGGGCCGTCGGGTAGCGGCGCGAGTTCGGCATCCACCAGTGGTGCATAACTGCCGGGGGAGCGGCGCACCGTTTGCGCGGCGTTATTGATCAGGATGTCGAGCGGTCCGGCAGCGGCAACGGAGTCGGCGAGCCCGATCACTTGGGCGGGGTCGCGCAGGTCGATTCCGACGATCTTGAGTCGGTGCAGCCAGTCGGCTGAATCCGGCAGGGAGGAGAACCGGCGCACAGCATCGCGCGGAAACCTGGTGGTGATGGTGGTGTGGGCGCCATCCCGGAGCAAGCGGAGCGCAATGTACATGCCGATCTTGGCGCGGCCACCAGTGAGCAGTGCGCGCTTGCCGGTGAGGTCGGTGCTCGCATCGCGTTTAGTGTGGCTCATCGCAGCGCACTCGGGGCACAGCTGGTGGTAGAACGCGTCCACCGTTGTGTAGGGCTGTTTGCAGATGTAGCAATTGCGGGGCTTGATCAGTTCACCGGCGGTCGCAGCGGTGCTCGTGCCGGAGATCGGAACCCCGCGGGTTTCATCGTCGATGCGGTCGGGCGCACCGGTGGCCGTGGCGGCAACAACGGCGCGGTCGGCATCCGCAATTTTGGCCCGCTTCTCGAGGCGGCCCACACGCTTCACGTCTTTGAACATTTTGGCGGTAGCGCGACGCACCGTCACAAAGTTGGGGTCATCCTCGTCGAGGTGAGCGAGACTGGCCAACACTCTCAGCGTCGTCGCCAAGTCGACTGGGTCGATCTCGTTCGGTTGCTGGTCGGGGGAGGGCACACCCAATTCTACCCAGCGATGAGAAGAGCAACGGAGGCCGGTGGTTGCGCGCGGCCGCGGCGGCCAAATATTGCTCATGAGCGGGCTTCGATTGTGGCACGGTAGACCCATGGGAATAAAAATTCTGTTGGACTGCGATCCCGGGCTCGATGACGCGCTGGCGCTGCTGCTGGCCCACGCCGATCCAGCCATTGACCTCGTTGCGGTCACCACGGTCGGCGGCAACGTCGGGCTGAGTGAAACAACACGCAATGCCTTGGAGTTGCGCGAGTACTTGGGGTACACGAAGGTTCCGGTTGCCGCCGGTGCCGGCGAACCTCTCGTTCGGGATGTCAAGGATGCCAGCCACGTGCACGGGTCGAGTGGCCTTGGCAACGTTGTGCTCGCGCCCGCCACCCTCCCGCTGTCAGATCAGCACGCCGTCGATCTGATTATCGACATGATTTCTGCCACTCCTGGTGCCATCCACTTGGTGGCAACCGGCCCCCTCACCAACATTGCGCTGGCGCTGGAGAAGAAACCGTCCATTGCCCGTTTGGTGGCATCGTTCACCATCATGGGGGGCTCCTTCACTCGCGGCAATGCCACTCCCGCCGCCGAGTTCAACATTTTTGCCGACCCGGAGGCAGCGAAAGTTGTTTTCGACGCCGACTGGCAGGNGGTCATGGTGGGCCTCGATCTGACCCTCCAAGCAATCGCCAGTCGGACGGTGATTGAACGTTTGGAGAAGTTGGGTGAACTCGCTAATGACCTGATCATTCCGCTGTCGACCTTCTGGACCGACCCCAACGACAACGAGTGGGATGGCCAGGCGGTTCATGATGTCTGCGCTGTTGCCTACGTCGCTCGTCCCGACCTCTTCGCATCGCGCCCGGCTCGAGTTGAGATTGAGACGACCGGAACCCACACGGCCGGCATGACGGTGGTCGACTTCAACTCGCCGAGGCCCAATGCGCTCGTACCGATCAAACTCGATGTCGACGGTTTCTGGGCCTATGTTGAGTATGTCTATGCTCTCGAGGCGGAGGCTCGCGCCGCTGTTCGTCGCGCTGAAAGCTAGGGCATGTCGCATCCCGCACTTCTTGATCGAACCCCCAAACCCTACAATTCGGATTCAGCTTTTGATGCTTTCGTGGAGTGGTCTGAGACTCGGGGCCTGAGGCTTTACCCCGCGCAGGAGGAGGCGCTCATTGAGATCGTCTCGGGCGCGAACCTCATCCTGAGCACGCCGACGGGCACCGGCAAATCGCTGGTTGCCATTGGCGCCCATTTCGCGGCCCTCGCGCAGGGCAAGCGCAGCTATTACACCGCCCCGATCAAGGCCCTCGTTTCGGAGAAGTTCTTCGCCCTGGTCGATATTTTTGGGGCCGAAAACGTGGGAATGGTCACGGGGGATTCTTCAGTCAACCCGGATGCCCCGATCATCTGTTGCACGGCCGAAATTTTGGCCAATGTTGCCCTTCGCGGTGGAGCGAACTCCGATGTCGATCAAGTCGTGATGGACGAGTTCCATTTCTACTCCGACCCGCAGCGCGGGTGGGCCTGGCAGGTGCCGTTGCTGACGCTGCCGGGTGTGCAGTTCATCCTGATGTCGGCGACCCTGGGGGATGTCAGCCGCATCGCTGATGACCTCACCAGCCGCACCGGTCGTGAAACTGCGGTCGTCACCGGAGTGGAGCGTCCGGTTCCGCTGAGCTACTTCTACGTCACCACTCCGGTGCACGAAACGGTGGAAGACCTGCTCAGCACCCAGCAGGCCCCCGTCTACATCGTTCACTTCTCTCAGGCCGCCGCCTTGGAGCGGGCACAGGCTCTCACCAGCGCGAAGATCATCACCCGGGAGCAGCGGGACGAGATTGCGGATGCGATTGGTTCATTCCGATTCACGACGGTGTTCGGGCAGACCCTGTCGCGCCTCATCCGCTCAGGCATCGGGGTTCATCACGCCGGAATGTTGCCCAAGTATCGGCGACTTGTGGAGCAACTGGCTCAGCAGGGCCTGCTGAAGGTAATTTGCGGCACCGACACCCTCGGGGTTGGCATCAACGTGCCAATTCGCACGGTTCTTCTGACCGCCCTCACCAAATATGACGGCGTGCGGATGCGCCAGCTCAGTGCTCGCGAATTCCACCAGATTGCCGGGCGTGCCGGGCGCGCCGGTTACGACACCGCCGGAACCGTGGTCGCGCAAGCGCCGGAACACGAGAGCGAAAACGCACGGCTCGTGGCGAAAGCCGGTGACGATCCGAAGAAGCTCAAGAAAGTCGTTCGCAAAAAAGCTCCCGACGGTTTCGTCTCCTGGGGGGAGCCAAGCTTCACCCGGCTGATTGCCGCAGAGCCCGAGACTCTCACCTCCAGCATGCAGGTGAGTCACTCGATGATTCTTAATGTGATTGGCAGAGGGTGCGATGCCTTCACCGAGCTCCGTGACCTCATCTTCGAAAGCCACGACCCGTGGAAGTCGAAGCTGGCGATGGCCCGAAAGGCACTCTCGATCTACCGCACCCTCAGAGCCGCTGAGGTCGTGACGCAGGACGCGGACGGAACTATTCGCCTGNCCCTCGACTTGCAACCCAACTTCGCCCTCAACCAGCCGCTATCGCCTTTTGCGCTCGCCGTATTCGAACTTCTTGATCCCGAGTCACCCACCTACGCCCTTGACGTGGTTTCGATTCTGGAGGCTACCCTCGACAATCCGCGCCCGGTGCTCTCGCAGCAGCAATTTCAAGCGCGGGGCGAGGCTGTCGCGTCGATGAAGGCCGAGGGAATCGAGTACGACCAGCGGATGGAGTTGCTGGAGCAGATCACTCATCCGCAGCCTTTGAAAGAACTGCTGGATGCGTCATTCGAGCAGTACAGCGCGACCCAGCCGTGGGTGGCCGATTACGAACTCAACCCGAAGACTGTCGTGCGCGACATGTACGAGCGCGCGATGACCTTCGCCGACTATGTCGGCTACTACAAGCTCGCACGCTCCGAAGGTTTGGTGCTTCGCTATTTTTCGGATGCCTACCGCGCGGTGCGCCAGAGTGTGCCAGACGAGGCCAAGACGGAGGAGCTTCTCGACATCATCGAGTGGTTGGGGGAGCTGGTTCGGCAAGTCGATTCGAGTCTTCTCGATGAGTGGGAAGCGCTCATCAACCCGACCGTCGATGACGCGGGAGGCGCCATACCGTCACTCGTGCTCCCACCGGTTCCACCGTCGGTGGTCACCAATGTGCGGGCCTTTCGGGTGCTGGTGCGCAACGAGCTGTTTCGGCGGGTGCAGCTTGCCGCGCGCGACGATGTCGATGAGTTGGGGCTACTGGACGGCCCGTCGGGTTTCAATGCCGACCACTGGGCGGATGCCCTTGATGCCTACTTCGACGAACACGACACTATTCGCACCGATGCCGACGCTCGGGGACCTGCCATGCTCATGGTCGAGGAGGGGGCAGAGTTCTGGAAGGTGCGTCAGATTCTGGCGGACCCTGCCGGAGACAACGACTGGGGGATTAGCGCGATTGTCGATCTTGCGGAATCGGCCGAGCAGGGCATCGCCGTGATCAAGGTCACTGGAGTCGATCGCCTGTAAGAGCGATGAGGGCCACGTTGATGATGGCTGCCAGAATGATGATTCGAAAGAGCAGTCGTGTCGGGGCCTGCGTTGTTGGCCTCGATGCCGAGAGGATGATGCAGGTCAGTGCGAGGGCAACGGATGCCCCACCGCCGATGAGGTGAAGCGCGTCGGGGGTGCCGTTCGCTCCCCACACCACTGCTACCGAGGCACCAGCTAGGGCAAGGCCGGTCACGACCCCGGAGGCCCTCGCGCCCAGAATGTGGGGGAGGCCTCGAACGCCGGTCGCGCGGTCGTCGTCAAGGTCGGGGAGAACGTTGGCGAAGTGGGCGGCCACGCCGAGCAGCCCACCGGCGAGAAGCGCCCACCACCCAGCAAGCGCTGGTGTTGGTTGCGACAGGCTTGCGAGGGCGGGGAGTGAACCGAAGCCGACAAGGTAGGGCAGCACTGAGAGCGGTGTTTTTTTGAGCCCGGCGTTGTAGAGCCAGCCGACGCTCAGAAAGATTCCATTGGCGAGCACAGCGAGCGGGCCGAGGGGGAGGGTCAGCACGATGGAGAGAACCGCCGAGACGATCGCGGTGTTGCGCACCGTTGCGGCTGTTACGAGGCCCAGCGCGACGGGTTTGTCGTTGCGACCGACAGCTAGATCCCTACTCGCATCGATCCAATCATTGGAGAGCCCGGTGGAAAGCTGGTTGGTAGCCACGACAAGGAACAACAAGCCCAGCCGCCACGGTTCGAGCCCAACACTCAGGCCGAGAACGGTCGCAACCACTGTCACTGCCAGTGACGGCCCCGGATGGCTTGAACGCAGAAGTGAGAAAACCGTGGACAGCATGGCTAATGGTAACGGCACGCTGCGTACCTGCAGAAGGCCTGTGAAACGTGCCCCCCTTGTGGGGCTATTTCGACAATCGAGGCTAGGATCGAACGATGTTCACTGAACTTTCGCCAGATGATCTGGCCCGAGTTCTCCCGGGTTCCTGGAGCGCACGCGCGACCAACTTCCCCGAATGGCTCGACACAGCAACCCACTCGCACTCGATTACTTTCACTCTCACGGCGCAGCAGCCACTCACCTTCTTCGAAGTGGTGAGCTACGAGATAACGGGTGGTGAAAAGCGCACCATCGAGAGCATCGACCGATTGCGTGGAGCCGAGTTTCTGAGGCGATCAACCAAGAAATCAGAGTTGGCTTCGAGCCGCTGGGCGGTGTCTGGCGTGAGCGACGACGACAACGTCATCGTCATTCGTTTCGCCAAGACTAGAGCGGTGCCCGAAGGGCTAAGCGTGCTGGTTCGCGATGACACCGTGGCACTCACCGGTGTCAGGGCACTGGTCGCCCACAACACCGAAAAATTCGGGCTAACCGTCGAAGATTTCGCAGCCCTAGCGTGGTTCGGTGGCGTCCGCTATTAGGTGACGTCCAAGATTTGGGCGTCGGTCAGCTGCTCGGCGAGACCAGCACCATCGGGGGCAAAAACCCAGGGGGTGGTTCCGCTCAGTTGACTGTCGGCAATCTTGTTTCGTCCGCCAGCGAGAACTGCTTCCCCCGGTGACAGTTGCCGAATAGCAATCGCTGCAACGTTCTCCGGGTGGTAGTCGGCAAAGCTGGCGTAGATCGCTTCGTCGTGCTGTCCGTCGTCGCCGATCAGTAGCCACCGCACGCCGGGTAGCTCTGTGGCGAGGCGCTCCAACGTCTGTTCTTTGTGCTGGCGTCCGCTGCGGAACCACCGATCGTGGGTGGGCCCCCAGTCGGTCAGCAGCAACGGCCCCGGTGGGTAGAGGTTGCGTTCCATGAACCGGTTGAGGGTGGGGGCAACATTCCACGCGCCGGTCGAGAGATAGATAACCGGGGTGTTCGGGTGGGATCGAACGAGTCGTTCGTAGAGCACGGCCATCCCCGGAACGGGCCGCCTAGCGTGCTCATCGAGGACGAACGTGTTCCACGCTGCGAGGAATGGTCGCGGAAGCGCTGTGACCATCACCGTGTCGTCGATGTCCGAGATGATGCCGAAAGCGCTCGCGGGGTCGATGACGAACACGGGCGCGTACACGGGTTCGGTGTCTTCGACCCGGATTGCTATCGTGTGCCAGCCGGGCTGGAGATCAACATCGAGTCTGGCATCCACGACTCCGCCGCGGTCAGCGACCATGCGGTGTTCGACACCGCCTACGGTCACCGTAACAACGGCCCCCACCACCGGGATGCTGACGAAACTGCGCCAACCGCGCACTTTCGCGATGCGTTGGCTGGCCCTATCGCCACGGGTGAGAAGCACCCGGCAGAGCACACGAATCCACCCGGGGGAGCCGTAGCCCGTGTACGGAACGACGGTGGCTTGCAGACCGCGCTTGCGTCCGCGATTCTCCCGCAATTCATGGAAAGCATCTTCAATTCTGGCGGCCCGGTGGATGAGGGGGGCGACAGCCTCGCTCGCAATCGCTCGAGGATCGGTCGATTTCTTTCGCTGAAACGCCATTTCTCAAGTCTGGCATGCCCGGACACCGGGTTCGCAATTTCCATGACATCCGCTCAGGGCGTAACGCCCCCGCGCGGGGGCGTACTAGGGTTAACCACAGGTGATCGGAGGAAAGTGATGGAAATAGTGTTGGAGCGCATGGAATCGCTAACGGTTGGAGTCCCATTGCGAAACGAACCCGTGCAAGCACGAAGCACCGCACGACTAGCAGCGTTGCTAGATGCTGCAGCTGCCGTTGTCGATGAAATCGGCTTCGAGCGAATGACAACGGCCATGGTCGCTGAGCGCGCTGGCGCCTCGATTGGGACCGTTTATCGATATTTTCCCGATCGGATTGCCGTGCTTCAAGCACTCGGTGCCCGCAACCTTGAGCGTGTCATCGACCGGGTTACCGCCGAGATGAGCGACGCGAGCCACGTGAACTGGGCCGAATCGGTTGATGCCGCCCTCGACATCTTTCTTGGGGCTTTCCGCTCCGAGGCCAGTTTTCGATCATTGCGAGTCGGTGACGTTATTGATCTGCGCCCTGCAGAGAACGAACGCACCTTCAATTCGATCGTTTCGGAGTCAATGCTCAACGCCTTGGCCCGCCGGTTTGACCTCCCGAACACGGCGGAAACCCAGCTGGCTTTCGAAATGGCGCTTGAAGTTGCCGATGCATTGGCCGCTCGTGCCTTCGCTTTCGGTTCAGAGGGTGACCCGGCGTTCATTGCTGCTGCGAGCAAGACTGCCCGCCTAATGCTCGTCGAGTATTTCGGCGAACCGCAGAACTGACTTCGCGGTCAACTGCTCAAAGAACTGTCGCTTACCGAGCAATCGGGAATGACAGCCGCTCCGAAAGATGTTTAGCTTTATATCCGGTCGCTAGGGTTGTTCGACCGGGTCGTGTTGGCTGAAATCCGAGGGTGGCACAGCGTAGATGATCGAATTTAGTGCGGTATCAAAACGGTTTCCCGACGGAACCGAGGCAGTGAGCAATTTCAGCTTGGTCATACCGTCACGGAAGACAACCGTTTTTGTTGGTTCTTCTGGAAGCGGAAAGACCACGCTTCTGCGAATGATCAACCGGATGGTCGAGCCGTCAGGCGGCTCTATTTCAATCGATGGCGAAGATATTTCCAGCGTTGAGCCTGTGGCACTGCGGCGTCGAATCGGTTACGTGATGCAGAATTCGGGGCTGCTGCCCCACCGCACGGTGGTGCAAAATGTCGCCACGGTGCCGAGGCTCAATGGGGTGTCGCGCGCAATCGCCCAGGCGCGGGCACTCGAGCTCCTCGACGTTGTTGGTCTCGATCGCTCCCTCGCCAACCGTTACCCGAATCAACTCTCTGGTGGGCAGCAGCAACGCGTGGGGGTCGCCCGCGGTTTGGGTGCCGACCCGAACATCCTGCTGATGGATGAACCGTTCGGGGCTGTCGACCCCATCGTGCGAGCAGATCTTCAACAAGAGCTAATCCGGTTGCAGCGCGAACTCGACAAGACGGTGGTGTTCGTCACCCACGACATTGATGAGGCTTTTCTCCTCGGCGACCAGGTGGTCATACTTGAGAAGGGCGCTCAAATCGCGCAGGTTGGTTCCCCCAGCGAAATCATGGCGAATCCTGCCAGCGAATTTGTCGCAACTTTTATCGGCGTCGATAGGGGCAAACGAGCCCTCAGCATCAGAGAAACNCCCCGCGGGAGCATTCTCGTTGACTCCGAAGGTCGCACCGCCGGCGTTCTTGTAACGGGTGAAAAAGACCAGTGAATTGGCTGTGGAATAACCTTCCGCTGGTGGGTGATCTCGCCCTCAAACACCTCGCGTTGAGCATCCCGCCCATCATCATCGGTGCGGTTATCGCGCTGCCGCTCGGTTGGATCGCGCATCGCTATCAGTTGACTCGCGGAACGTTACTGATGCTCGCGGGCCTGCTGTACACGATTCCGTCGATCGCGTTATTCGTCCTCATCCCGCCCATCATCGGTATCAGCATTCTCAGTTCGGCGAACGTCATCATCGGGCTATCGATTTATGCGGTGGCTCTCATGGTCCGAACGACCGCCGATGCGCTGGATTCGGTAGACGGCGACGTTCGACAGTCCGCGATCGCTCTGGGCTACGCACCGTGGCAGCGATTCTGGTTGGTCGAGCTGCCCCTGGCCGGCCCGGTCTTGGTTGCCGGGCTGCGGGTCGTAACCGTGAGCACGGTCAGCTTGGTGACCGTCGGAATCTTGGTCGGGGTGCAAAGTCTCGGCTACCTCTTCACCAACGGTTTGCAGCGCGGAATCCAAATTGAGATCATCACGGGGGTTGTCGGAACGGCCATTATTGCTCTTGCCCTCGACTGGGTCCTGGTGAGGTTCGGCAGAATCATCATGCCGTGGACCGGGCGGAGGGCAACGCAGTGAAGTACTTTGTCGATGCCATCGGCTGGATTTTCGCCCCCGAGCATCAGGTCGGTCAGGATGCCATCATCGCGCGGGTGGGAGAGCACCTGTTTTACACCCTCGTGTCTCTGCTGGTGGCTATCGTGATTGCGCTCCCGCTTGGCTACCTGATCGGGCACACTCACAAGGGACGCGAGTTGGCGGTGGGGCTTTCGGGGGCTGCCCGCGCTCTGCCCTCCCTTGGGTTGCTCACCATTCTTACCCTCACACTGGGTTTCAGTCGGGCTCCCATAGCGGCCGTCATTGTGTTGCTTCTTCTCGGGATCCCGTCGATCCTTGCCGGGGCGTATTCAGGCATCCACGCGATTGATCAGGGCACGATCGATGCGGCGCGAGCAATAGGAATGACGGAATGGCAGATTCTCTTGAGAGTTGAAATACCCCTCGGGCTGCCCATCGTGTTGGGGGGCATTCGCAGTGCTTCACTGCAGATTGTCGCCACAGCAACCCTGGTCGCGTATGTCGGCCTTGGTGGATTGGGGGTCTACATTTTCAAAGGATTACCATTGCGAGATCTGCTGCAGATGCTTGCGGGGGCACTGCTCATCGCCGTGGTTGCGGTAACGATCGACATTATTTTGGCCGCAGTGCAGCGGCTCGCGGTGCCCCGTGGGGTCGCAGCCGGCCGCACGACAGCTAACCGCTAGACAGCCAGCCGCTCGACAGGATTCCGCCAACGAACCCAAGGTTTGTTGGCGGTGATGGAAAACCCCATCAAAGAAGAAAAGGATAAAAATGTTCACAGCAATGAAAAAGGGCCGAATTGCCATTGGTGCAATCGTGGTCGGGGCCTCACTGGCCCTGTCAGGGTGTGCATCGGGCGACCCATTGGGCACCGCAACGGATGCCGCGAAAGCGGCCGGAACCATCGTCATCGGTTCGCAGGCCTACTACTCCAATGAGATCATCGCCGAGATCTACGCTCAGGCGCTCGAAAACGCGGGGTTCACGGTGGAACGAAAGTTCCAGATCGGACAGCGAGACGCCTACCTTCCCCAGCTTGCTGACGGTTCGGTTGACCTGATTCCGGAATACACCGGAAACCTGTTGCAGTTCTACAAGCCAGACACCAAAGCGACAACCAGCGACGCGGTCTACGCTGAACTCGGTTCTGCGCTTCCCAAGGGCCTCACGGTTCTCGACCAGTCGCCAGCGACAGATCAGGATTCCTACAACGTGACGAAGGCGTTCGCTGAGGCGAACAACATCACGAGCATCGCCGACCTCGCCGGGCTTCCCAACCTTGTGCTCGGTGGCAACGCTGAACTGGAGTCTCGCCCCTACGGCGTTAAAGGTCTCAAAGACACCTACAACGTTGACGTCTCGTTCACCGCAATTGGTGACAGCGGTGGACCACTGACCGTTCAGGCGCTGACCGAGGGTGCCATCACCGTGGGCAACATTTACAGTGCTGACCCCAACATTGCTGCCAACAACTTGGTTACGCTCACCGATCCAAAGGGGCTGTTTCTTGCCTCGAACGTTGTGCCGTTGGTGAGCACCTCCATCGCCAAAGACATTGCTGGCGTTATCAACCCCATTAGTGCGAAGCTCACGGCCGCTGGCCTCTCAGCGCTCAATGCGCTGAGCGTCAATAAGCAGGAGTCGTCGGCCACCATTGCCACGAAGTGGCTCACTGATAATGGGCTTCTTAAGTAGCAAATGATTCACCTCTGATAGCCGGTTACGGGGGCAGATTCTAGAGCAATCTGCCCCTGTACAGGGCGTCGGTAGCCCATGGGATGATGAGAACCATGGGGATGTACAGAACTGTCCGTTTGGCTGTTACCGCGGCGCTCTGTGTCGCGCTCGTGAGCCTCACCGGGTGCAGCCAACTCTTGGGTGGTGGCAGTGCCGACGCGGCAACGGCCCCGGTTCTCACGGTCGGCGCCCCCGCGATGGCCGAGGGTCCTCTATTGGCTGAAATCTACGGTCAGGTTTTTCAGTCACACTCGTACAACGTTTTCTACAACTTCGGTTTGACGAGTCGCGACGAGGCCTTCGCTGCCCTCCAAACCGGCATGATCGACTTTTTGCCCGACTTCTCCGGCGAGGTTCTAGCGCACCTGTATCCGGAGGCGAAATTCCGTTCATCGTTCGAGATCGCCGGGGCTGCGCGAAAAGAGCTCACAGCGGTGGGGCTCACCATGCTGAAGCCTTCGCCCGCCGAGAGCGGCAAAGCTTTTGTGACCACCCGAGACTTTGCGCAGTCCAATAACGTCGAATCAATCGGGCAGATCGCAGCGATCACCCCACCAGTGACGATCGGTGCTGCCGGAGACTTTGAAGCAAGTGACTCTGGCCGGGCAACGTTGAAACTTATTTACGCGATCACCAACTGGAAATTCCTGCCGATCGCCAACGGTGATGCCACCGCGTCGGTTGATGCTCTCGTGAACGGTGCCGCCCAAATTGTGGTGATGGATTCCACGTCACCACTCATCAAACTCAATAATCTGGTGGTCATCGCGGACCCGAGTCACGCAATTCCAGCCAACAACCTGATACCGATCATGTACCCCGCTAAGTACTCTGGTGCTGTCGAAAACCTGGTCGACACGGTGTCCAAAGCGTTGACCACGGAACAACTACAAATCCTCAGCGCCAAGCGGGCCGCAACGAACGCTCCCAGTGATTGGCGGATCGCCCGCGACTGGTTGACGCAAAACAAGTTGCTCGGCCCGAATGCCCCTCGCTCCTAGTTCTGGGCAGCCCACCGCGCCACCAGCTTCTTCAAAATGAAGACGAGGACCAGAAAAACGACGATGATGCCCACAAAGACGTAGCTAGCGGAGTGTAGTTGTCCTGACAGTTCTCGAAAGCTTCCGGCGGCCAGAGCGCCAACCGAGATATACGCCACCGACCAAATTATGCAGGCCGGAACCGTCCACGCCATGAATTTGCGATACTTCATCGCACCCATACCGACGGTTACCGGGATGAGTGAGTGCAGTACGGGGAGGAACCGTGACATGAACACCGCGATGCCTCCTCGGCGGTCAATGTAGTTTTCGGCCTGAGTCCACGCGTTGTCTCCGATTCGTTGACCGAGTTTCGATGCCCGAATCTTGGGTCCGAAATAGTGGCCAAGAGCAAAGCCGATGCTCTCACCGATGAGGGCGCCCACAATGACTGCAGCAATGAGCGACAGATACTCCACCCNCCCTGTCACGGCGGTGCTCGCAATGATCACGATGGTGTCGCCGGGAACAATGAGACCGACGAGAATCGACGTTTCTAACATCATCCCCACCCCGGCAATCGCTGTTCGCAGCACAGGGTCAACGTTTTGCACGCTCGTCAGCATCCAGTTGAGAATTTCGTTCACAGAAATCACCCTAGGGGAGCTCGCTGGGAAAACTCGGGACCTAAGCCCCATGTGTGGGGGGTGCCAGCGTGGTCATACTGAGATTGCTCAAATACTCATAATCGAAAATTAGGTAGGTGTTGGACGTGGGAGATCTTCTCGACCCGCTTCTTCTTTCTCGCTGGCAGTTCGGGCTCACGACCCTTTACCACTTCTTATTTGTGCCGCTCACGATCGGAATGGTCGTTTTGGTGGCCATTCTCCAGACCGCGTGGGTGCGCACAGGAAAGCTTAAATACCTGCATTTGACGAGGCTTTTCGGCAAGATGTTCCTCATCAACTTCGCCATGGGGGTCGTTACCGGAATCGTGCAGGAGTTCCAGTTCGGAATGAACTGGTCTGACTACTCGCGGTTTGTCGGTGATGTGTTTGGCGCTCCGTTAGCGATGGAGGGCTTGTTGGCGTTCTTCTTAGAGGCAACCTTCATCGGCCTCTGGATCTTCGGCTGGGACAAACTGTCTCCCAAACTCCACCTCGTTACCATCTGGATGACGGCGTTCTCCGTGGTGCTCTCCTCGTACTTCATCCTCGCTGCGAACGCCTTCATGCAAAACCCTCAGGGCTATGTGCTCAATGCGGAGCGGGGCCGAGCCGAGCTGGTTGACATCTGGGCCGTTCTCTTCAATCCGGTGGCACTCGCCCAGTTCCCGCACACTCTCTTCGCCTCGCTCATGTTCGCCGGCGCTGTCATTGTCGCAACCGCTGCGTACCACCTGTCACGCAACCGCCACGAGCTCACCATGAAGACCGCTCTTCGTCTTGGTGCTATCACCAACCTCGTCGGTTTCGGTGGGGTGGCCCTCACCGGTGACCAGCTGGGCATCGTGATGGTGAACACTCAGCCGATGAAGATGGCTGCGGCCGAAGCGCTTTACAACACGACGGCAAGTGCGTCATTCTCGATCTTCTCCTGGGGCACCCCAGACGGTTCGGCCGAGATTTTCTCGATTCGCATCCCCAACCTCCTGTCATGGTTCTCGACCCACACCCCCAATGGTGTCGTCGAGGGCATCAACAACTTGCAAGCGCAGTACACGGCAGAGTTCGGCCCCGGGCAGTATTCACCGGTTATTTGGATTACCTACTGGGCGTTCCGTTGGATGATCGGCTTCGGTGCTCTCGCGGCCCTCGTCTCCGTCGTCGGACTCTGGTTGACTCGCAAGAAGGCAAAGACCGTTGTCAAGCCGTGGGCTTGGAAGGTCGCCATTTGGTCGGCACCGTTGCCGCTGCTGGCAATTCTTGTCGGCTGGATTTTCACCGAGATGGGCCGTCAACCGTGGATCGTCTTTGGCCTCATGAAGACCGCGGATGGCGTGTCCCCGAACGTCACCGGTCTCAACGTGTTGATCTCCCTCATTGTCTTCACGCTCATCTACGGTGCCCTGGCGGTCGTGGAGTTCCGCCTGATCAAGAAGGCCGCCATCACTGGTCCCGATGACTGGGAAAACCATGCCGACCCGGATGCGGTCGACGCCAACCGCCTCGCCACCGTCTACTAAGACTGTCTACCAAGACCGCCTACTAAGGAATATGGACTAGAACAATGGACCTCAATTACCTGTGGTTTTTCATCGTCGGCTTTCTCTTCATTGGGTATTTTGTGCTCGATGGCTTTGACTTCGGCGTGGGCATGAGCTTGCCTTTCCTCGGCAAAGACGATGTCGATCGCCGCGTCTTGATCAACACCATCGGCCCGGTCTGGGATCTCAACGAGACCTGGCTGATCGTGGCTGGGGCTAGCCTGTTCGCAGCATTCCCTGAGTGGTACGCCTCGCTGTTCAGCGGCTTCTATTTGGCTTTGCTATTGATCTTGGTGGCACTCATCCTGCGCGGCGTCTCGTTTGAGTACCGCCACCAGGGCAAGGGCGTGCGTTGGACCAAGTGGTTCGACCGGATGATCGTGTTCGGCTCTGCCGTTCCCGCTCTTCTCTGGGGCGTGGCGTTCGCCAACCTCATCCAGGGCGTTCCGATGGACGCGAATTTCAACTTTACCGGCAACCTGTTCACCCTGCTGAACCCGTATGGTCTGCTCGGTGGAATCACGACCCTGATGTTGTTCTTCACCCACGGTGTGATCTTCATCTCGCTCAAGACTGACGGCGAATTGCGTCAGCGGGCTCAGGCGCTGGCAGCTCGGGCCGGGTTAATCACGATTGTGGTTGCGGCAACCTTCCTGGTGTGGACGATTCTGCAGCACCTCAGCGCTCCGCACCTGTGGGCAATCGTGTTGCTCGCCACGTTGGCCGCCGTTTCGCTCATCGGAGCATGGTTGTTGAATGCGGCCGGGCTCGAGGGGCGAGCTTTCGCGGCGATGGTCGCAACGATCATCTTCGCGGTGGGCACCATCCTTGCGGCACTGTTCCCGAACGTGATGCCCGCCAGCAACGACCCGGCGTTCGGCCTCACGATCGAGAACGCCTCCAGCACGCAGTACACGTTGACCGTCATGACCTGGGTGGCTGGTTTCAGCCTCCCGCTGGTCATCGCCTACCAGTCGTGGACCTACTGGATCTTCCGCAAGCGAATCACCCGCGCCTCGATACCAGCTCTCACGCACTGAGCGTACAGAATTGAGTTGTCGTCGCCCGGTGGCAGCAAAGCACTAGCTGGAGAGTAAATGAGTTCCGGCCCGGTTGATCCGAGGCTTCTGCGATACGCATCGGCATCACGTCGGTTCTTCATCGCCGGAGCGTTCGTTGCCATCGTCCAAACATTGGCAATGGTCGGGTCGGCTTGGTTCGCAACGCAGCTCATCGTGGCAATAGTGGAGGGTCGAGCGCTCAGCGCGCTCGGCCTTTCGCTCGCCTGTTTCGCCGCCTCTGTGCTGATTCGAGCAGCGAGTGTCTGGGTCTTAGACCTCGTGTCAGCCCGTGGCGGTGCTCACGTGACCAGTCAACTCCGGATGAAGGCTATCGACTCAATTCAGCTGCTTGGCCCGCAGTGGGTGGCCAACCACAATTCGGCGCGCATCACTGCGACGATCTCGCAGGGGCTTGACTCGCTCGATGGCTACTTCTCGAAGTACCTGCCTCAACTGGTGCTGACGGTAATTGCGACCCCCATCACCGTGGGCTTTCTCCTCATGCTCGACCTCAGCACGGGAATCGTCGTGATTCTCNCCCTCCCAATCATTCCGATCTTCATGGTGCTGATCGGTTGGGCGACCCGCGCAATTCAGCAGCAACAGTGGCAGTCGCTCACCCGGCTTTCCAGCGGTTTTCTTGACGTGGTGGAGGGCTTGTCAACCCTGACGATCTTTGGGCGCCAGCACCGCCAACGCAGCCGAATCGAGGGGGTGACCGAGGAGTATCGCTCGCGCACCATGAAGGTACTCCGGGTCTCCTTCTTGTCGAGTTTCGTGCTCGAACTGGTGGGGAGCTTGTCGGTGGCATTGGTCGCCGTATCGATCGGGGTGCGCCTCGTCGACGGCAACTTGGGGCTCACCGTCGGTCTTTTCGCTTTGTTGCTCGCCCCCGAGGCGTACCTTCCGCTCCGCGCGGTGGGAGCCCAATTCCATGCCGCCGCCGACGGTGTTGCGGCGGCCGAGAGTGTCTTCGAGATCCTCGATGAGGCGGCCGAGGTTCCCGAGGTTCCTGAAGTTCCTACGCCGGAGACCGCTGCCGACGGTTCGGCTCCAGCGGGCACCCTTGGAGCCGGACACGTTCTTCACCTCTCGGCGCTGAGCGCCGGTTATGGCGACCGCACCGTCGTGAGTTCGCTGACGGCGACTTTCCGTCCGGGGGAGCTGACCGTGATTGCCGGGCCGAGTGGCACCGGAAAGACGACCCTGGTTGCGGCCTTGCTCGGCTTCATCCCATCGACCGGAACGCTCCGCTATGGTGACGAATTTGTCGACGGAGCGTCGCTTCGAGCGTACATATCGTGGGTGGGTCAGAAGCCTTCGCTCGTTGCGGGAACGGTGGCCGAGAATGTGGCTTTGGGAGCTAGGACAATTGACCCTGAGCTTCTCGGCGAGGCCCTACGGCTGGCATCCGCGTCGACCCTCGCTGCGGAACAGCGATTGGGGGTCAACGGTTCTGGGCTGTCAGTGGGGCAGGCACACCGAGTGGCGATCGCTCGTGCGTTCTATCGTGCTTTGGGTCACAGAACTCCCGTCATCCTCCTCGACGAACCGAGTGCTGCTCTCGACGAAGCCACCGAGCACGCGCTCATCACCGGTCTCGAGCACCTGAAAACCCTGGGCTACATCGTCATTGTCGTAAGCCATCGCGATGCCTTTTTGGCCGCGGCTGACAGCGTGGTTGACCTCGCTGTGGTGGACCTTTCCACCGTTCAGGAGGTGCTGTCGTGAAGAACACAACCACCGGTTCACTGGAGCGCAGCACCGTTGAGGTGTTGCGGCTTGCGCAGCCCACACTGCGGTTGTTCCTGCCGGGCCTCGCTTTGGGGATTCTGGCCTCCGGTAGCGCTGTTGCTCTTCTCGCCACTGCCGCGTGGCTGATTACCAAGGCCGCCGAGCAACCACCGATCCTGTTTCTCGGGTTCGCCATCGTCGGGGTTCGAGCCTTTGCTCTCGGGCGGGCGTTTTTTCGCTACCTTGAGCGCCTCGTGAGCCATAACGCCGCGTTTGTCGGGCTCTCTAGGTTGCGGGTGGGCATCCTTGACCGTTTGATTCCGCGGGCGCCAGACGGCTTGGGGAGGACGGGCCGCGGCGATCTTCTGACTCGTCTTGTGTCGGATGTGGATCAACTCCAGGATCTTCCGCTCCGAGTTGTCCAGCCGCTGGCGACCTCGCTCGTTGTGGCTCTGGCGAGCGTGATCGGCCTCTGGCTGGTTCTGCCGCAGGCGGCCCTCGTTCTGGCAGCAACCCTGGTGCTCGCAGCGGTAGGCGGCACTCTGTTGCACGGAGCCCTCGCCGGCAATTCTGAGCGCGCCGTTGCTCCGCTTCGGGCCGCCCTCGCCGATGCGGTGCTCGACTACACCATGCGCCTCGACGTGCTGATCGCCTTCGATGCGATTCAGGCCGCGAAAGAAAGAATCCGGGCAGCGGATGCTCGACTCCGTGGCGCACGCTTGCGAGTTTCTCTGGGGGCTGGTGTTATCTCGGCGCTGATGGTCGTTCTGATCGGTGCCGCGATGTTCGGGGGAGTACTCACGGGCGCTCCGGCCGTGAGCGCCGGGCTCCTCGCGGGGCCCACTTTTGCTCTCATTGTGCTGGTGCCACTGGCGATCTTCGAAGTCTTTGCAATGGTGCCACTCGCTGCGGGAGCGTGGCGTCAGGTTCGCACCAGCGCTACCCGGGTCGGTGATGTTGTCGAGGGGGATGTCCCCACCGAGATTCCCGTCGCTCCCGAGGTGCCTTGTGCCCTTCCGGATGGCGACCTAGTCCTTGAACTCTCTGGCGTTGCCGTACGCTGGCCGGGAGCGTCGTCGCCGGCGATCAGTGATGTTTCGTTCATCCTGAAGCCGGGGGATTGCCTACTGCTGACCGGCGAAAGCGGCACCGGCAAGACCACAATCGCGCACGTTCTTGCCCGTTTCCTTGACCACACCGGGTCGTACACCCTCAGTGGTGCTGATGGGCGCCGCGTTGACGTTCGTGACCTCAACCCCGATGACGTTCGGCGCGTGGTCGGACTCTGCGAGCAGTCGCCCCACCTGTTCGATCAGAGTATCCGGCACAACCTGTCGTTCGCTAACGATCAGGCGAGCGAAGAGCAGCTTCTGGGGGTGTTGAGCGCTGTCGGTCTTGCTTCGTGGGTCGAGGAGCGTGGTGGGCTTGACGCTTCGGTTGGCGAGCGTGGGAGTCTGGTTTCTGGCGGTCAGGCTCAGCGCATCGCTCTCGCGCGCGCCTTGCTCGCAGACTTCCCGATCCTCATTCTGGACGAGCCGACAGCGCACGTCGACAACGCCCAGGCCGATGCGCTGATGGCCGACCTCTTGACCGGGGCCGCTGCCGCCAACCGAGCGGTGCTCCTGATTTCGCACACCCGCGTCGACAGCCGTTTTATCACTGGGTCGGTTCAGTTGAATTAGGCAAGAATCGGACGACGTAGGGCGTCGAGCCTGCTTCGCCAGAGGGTGAGCCGACCGGGAAGCTCGGCGAGGCCGGGCCCATCGATCCAATTCGTGACGATTCGCGGGCCGTGGAGGGCACTCAAGGCCCACAATTCCGTGCCATCGAGCTCGCTCGGGGTCACCGATTCGGTGTGAAGCTCCGTTCCAAGGGCGGCCGCCAGCGACAGCAGAGCCTTCGCGGTTACGCTGTCGATGCGGGAGAGTTCGGGGGAGGGGGTGCACAGGATGCTGCCACGCCACCACACCAGCGCACTGTACGCACCCTCCACAACGTAGCCGTCGGGCGACAGGATGATCGCCTCGTCGGCGCCAATCTCCTGAACCGTTTGCCGAATCTCCAGCATTGCTTGCAGATCGGGGCCTTTGAGGTTTGGTGCCGTGCGCGGGTCAGCGCCGTGATGGCTGGCGACAACGGCGGAACGCGTTCGTTCCGGTGATTGGCGCATCAGCGACACGAAGCGCAGATCAGTGAGGCCATCAGCACCAATCGTTGACTGCAGTTGCACCCGCGGAAACCACTCGCCTGCGGGAGGAATTTCGGCCATCGTTCTGGCCCAGAACTTTTCCGCCTCCTCCACCAAACCCGGCCGGAGATCGGGGAAGGTGCCGGCATTGAGCATCGCTGCCTCGGCATCGGCCACGGCGACCAGAAACCGTTCCCGATGCAGACTCAGCGTCAATACGTTTCCTTCGAGCACGAGCCACGAGTCGGCCGCGAGGATGGTCGGGGCCTTCGGGTGCTGAGAACTCATATTCTTAGGTTATGCGCACAACGGTGGTTCGGCATCCGCTCGGACGTTGGGTCGACCCCGCCGCAGCTTTCTCCGCCCTTCACGCCGACAGCCCCAACAGTTTTTGGCTGGACAGCGGTGTTGAGGCTGTGGAGGGTAAAAGCTTCTGTGGTGAGAGCACCCGAGTGTTGAGCGTTGAACCGGGCACGTTGGCGACGCCATTCTTCGCGGAGCTGGCTGAGGAATTGGCCGACCGCCACGTGTTCGACACGACGGGTGGAGCAGCGCTCGGCTGGGTGGGGTGGCTGGGTTATGAGCTTCGCGCACTGACCATGGCCCCGACCGCCGTGCCGTTTCGTTCCCGCTACCCCGATGCTGCCGTGATGTTCGTCGACCGGTGTCTCGAGTTCGATCACAGCACGCATCAGGTAAGTCTCGTGGCGCTCGGCGACGAGTGGGCCGGTGAGCTGCTCGGCTGGCGAGAGGACACCATTGCCGCCCTCGAGGGGGCTTTGCCGCTTCCGCGACCAGCGGTCGCGCCAGGGACGAGCCCTGCGTTTCGATCAACGTCGTGGTCAGCATCCGGGCCGCGGGTCACCTGGCGCGACACTGACGCCCAATACCTGACGAAAATTGCCGAGTGCCAAGCGGCAATTGTGGCTGGCGACGCCTACCAACTGTGTTTGACCACGCAGGTGGAGGTGGACGCGCACCCGGATCCGCTGCGCACCTACCTCAAACTTCGGGTCTCCAGCCCGACCCACCACGGAGCATTTCTGCGGGTGGGGGAAATCTCAGTTCTCAGTGCGTCACCGGAACAGTACTTGTCGGTGAGCGTCGACGGAATGATCGAGTCCCGCCCGATCAAAGGTACGCGCAGACGTGATGTAGACCCCGACGAGGATGCGAGGCTTAGCGACGAACTCGAGGGCAATGCCAAGGAACGCGCCGAAAACTTGATGATTGTTGACCTAATGCGCAACGACATTGGCAAAGTTTCGGTGGTCGGTTCGGTCAGTGTTCCGCGCTTGCTGGCGGTCGAGAGTTATGCCCACGTGCACCAGCTGGTCAGTCGCGTCCAAGGGCAGCTACTCCCCGGAGTTACTGGGCTGGATGCGGCTCTCGCTTGTTTTCCGGCCGGCTCAATGACGGGCGCGCCCAAACTCAGTGCGACCACGATCCTCGACTCGCTGGAACAACGGGCGCGGGGAATCTACGCGGGTGCTTTCGGGCGTTTCGGTGTAGACGGTTCGGTGGACCTCGCTATGGTCATCCGTTCGATCATCATTGATCCTGCCGGGGTGACAATTGGGTCCGGTGGCGGAATCACTGTTGATTCGGTGCCGAGCGAGGAGCTCGCCGAGGTCAAGCTGAAAGCAGCGGCCCTGCTCGCGGTGCTTGGTGCCTAGCGCTCACGCCTCCTGCCCTTAGTGAATCGGGCGAATCCCGCGAACTCTGGCTAACCTCGGCGCTCAAGAACGTCCGCAGGTCGTCGAACTCGACACTCTGAGGTTCCCAAGTTCTCGTATGGGAACCCCAGAGACCCAACCGCTGTCCGCTGAGATAATGCGAGGGTTAGCGGATCGCTTTCCTGCGTCGGATGGCGATGATCGCGAACAGCCCGGCACCGATAACTCCGAGGGCTCCGGCAGCAGCGATCAAGCTAAGGGGTTCCGCGCCGGTTGCGGCGAGAACCTCATCGGTGGTTCCTGGCGTTCCATCGGTTCCGCCAGCCCCATCGGTTCCGCCAGCTCCATCGGTTCCGCCAGCTCCATCGTCGGTAACAGTGAGGTCGAAGCTTTGGATGCGGGTCGCGGTCGGGCTGGTGAAGGTGAGGGTGTAACGACCGGCGATTGCATCTGCGGGTGCGGGCCGGTAGCCACGGGTAACTTCGCCGAGGCCGTTGGCTTCGACGGTGGTGTTGCTGATCGTTTCACCGGTGTCTGGGTTCTTGACGATGGCCGTAACGATCTCGCCGGGAATGAATCCGGTGGTGGTGGCGGTGAAGCCGCTGCTCGTGAACGCTGCGAGGCTGATCGTGGTTTCTGCTAGCGTGCCCACACCTCTCGGCGTGAAGAGGTACTTGCTGCCGAATCCGGACATGGAGAATGCTCTGAGCGTCGCCTCTCCGGTCTCATTTGTGAGGCCCACACCGTAGAAATACAAGTTTCTTCCATAATCCGCGATCTGTCCGTCAAAATCACTCAGCGTACCCGTCGAGACGCTGCCGAATGGTGCTGAGGAAGTCCACATTCTGGTCTCGTCGTCAAAGCTGGAAGTGCCGAGGGCGTCGGAGGTGAGTGTTTCAGTGGTGGCGCCACCGTCGGCACTGTAATACAAGACGCCCCTGGCGTTACTAATCTTCGAATCCCCGAAGGAGACGACGTTGCAAAGTTCGCTAAAACCTTCGTGGCCGATTGGTGAGTAGAGAAAGTGTGTGACTCTCGTTGCGCCCGACATGACATAGCCCGTTTTCTGGCTTTCGGAGAATCCACCAGCACTAACTTGACTCCAGATTGGTCCGTCATAGTCCCCATAGGGTCGATCCGATGTTTCCATGCGCGACTTGAGCACAAATTCGGCACCGTCTTCGGGGTAGGCAATGGCTGAGCTGCTGACAACGATGGAAGAAACGGCAATTATTGCTACTCCTGCTCCGACGGCGAGCGCGCGGGTAATTCTCATTATGTTCCGTTCAAGAGTGGTGCACAGGTGCATACGTGAAGTCACGTCACTGCTTGACAATAACAAAAATTTAATTGATTTAAAAGTGTTTAATCGGAATCTAGACCCCCAATTCGGGGGCCCTCGCAAGGGGGGGGGGGGGGGG
>JGI24890J29729_1000081_pt1 | contig 80295 bp, 72 predicted proteins | sample FreactcultureFD7_FD_29729 | JGI IMG/M metagenome (IMG submission 29729)
TCCNTAATGATTGATCCAGCGTCAGCGCAGCTTAACCCCCTGCCTGGCCTGATTCAAAACTATGACGGTATTCACCGCACGTCGAACGGCGCAAAGGTCAGTGGCTATTCGGTGGTCAATACCCTGGTTTCTCGGCTGAATCTGACACGCTATAAAACGCCTGGCAGCAATCTGCTGTCCCCCATGGGGACTACGGGCGGGACTAACACGCCGGGCAGCGGCACCGTCAGCGGGAGCATTCCGACCGACTGGAATGTTCAGAACGTCGCGGGCAGTGCGAACGTCACGGTGTCCGTCGTCAATGGTAAAACGCGGATCGTTGCGACCAACCCAGCAGCATCGGCCGCAGTGATCTACTTGCAGGCCACCAACAATTCTGCATTGGCTGCAGCCTGCGTGAACGGCGCTACTGTTCAGGGCGGCTTCGATTTCAGCGTCGTTTCAGCTACCAGCATGACGCGCCTGGCAGGAACGCTGCGCCTGAATGGAACCACCGGCACTTTGTGGAACGTGCAATCACGCGACACCACGACGGAAAGCGCATCGGACTTTGTCTATCCAGCCGCTCCCTTCACCGGCAAGCGCTACATCAACCCGTTCACGCTGGGGGCGAATGCATCTTCAGCAGAATTCATCATCCAAATCGCCCTGGATGCAGTCGTCGGCGCAACAGCGACCATTGACATCTCGAACCCGGTTTTCGCGAATCTCACCTGATGCGGCTTAATGGTCCGCATGTTCTCGGAGCAATAAATGGCCCTATCTGAAGCCCAAATGACGGACATCCGGCGCTACATGGGGTATCAGCTGGTGGGCACTACCATGCCCATCACCGTGAACAGCGACATCGTGTACGGCTCCTTCGGGATGGTCACGATGTCGCTGTATCAGCGGCTCACGTCGCTGACGCCGAGCGAGGAATCGGTCCTGACGACGAACTTCCTGACGAAGCTGGGGCAGCTGGAAACCGATGTGTACGGAAGCCGCGAGAACCTGGACACCGACCAGGCGGCCGTCTGGTACCACAACAAGGCCGAGATTGCCGACCGGTTCGCGCTGTACAACCGGATCCGGATGGAGCTGTGCCGGTTCATCGGGTTCAAGCCTGGTCCTGGCCTGAACGCTGGCGGCAACATGGTGAAGCTGGAGCGGGCATGACGGTACTGGTGTGGGACGGCAAGAGCTTTGCAGCCGACAAGCAGAGCACGGTGGGCGGCACGCGCAACAAGGTGACCAAGATTTTCCGTTTGCAGGATGGAATCGTCGGCCTGATGGGTGACGGTCCACATGCGCGGGCGCTGCTGAACTGGTTCAAGACTGCGCGCGCTGCTGGAGACTTCCCGGCCAGGCCGGCTGACTCGGAATACGGCGCCAGCGCGGTCATGGTGACCAACGAGCGGGAAATCCGGGTCTACAGCACCACGCCGCACTACGAAGTCATCGAGGACTTGCGCGGCGCGTGGGGCTGCGGCCGCGAATATGCGCTTGCGGCCATGTATCTGGGCTGCGATGCCCAGCGCGCGGTCGAGGTGGCCATCGAGCTGGATCTTTTCTGCGGCGTCGGTATCGACGTCTTGACGCTGGAAGACGCATGACATGGACGCCCTGAAACTCCGGAGCAAAATTTACGGTGGGTATGACAAGGCTAGCCTGCGCCTGGGCCTGGACAACGTCCAATACCGCCCAAGCGGCACCGGCAATCCGCTGGCCACCGCCGGCGTGACGCTGAAGGCCAGCTTCAACGCGCAGGACATGACCTATACCAAGCCGAACAAGTACGGCATTGCGGTCTGGTATGGCCTGTTTGACGCCAGCCAGACGCAGGATGGTGATTATCTGGTCGGGCCGCAGGGCACGTTCTTCATCGCCAGCCAGCAGCTGCACCTGCCCATCCAACTGGTGCAGTGCAACCGCAAGGTTTTCCTGTCGCGCACCTCGATTTCGGCCAGCGCTGGCGCGGTTGACTACGGCGGCCCGACTGGCTCGGCCGATGACACCATCCTGCTGGGCGGCTCTGGCTCTGTGGCGGACACCGGCTGGCCAGCGAGCATCCTGCTGTTCGGCCAGCGCGAGCGCAACCTGAGCGAGATTCCCAGCAGCGTGCAGCAGATCGGCTGGCGCATCATCCTGCCGCCTTCGGTCCCGACCTCGGTCGTGATCACCGCGGCTGACATCCTCACTGACGACCTGGGCCGGCGCTATGCCGTCCAGGGCGCTGAGTCCACTGATATGGGCTGGCGCATGACCTGCACGGAGCTTCACGCATAACATGGCCGACCTATCAGACGTCAGCAACATGCTGGTGGCCGAGCTCGCGGCCTATCTCTACCCGAACGGGACCGCTAATCCGGTCTCGCCGGTGGTCAACTCGAAAGCCAAGGTGTTCGCCGGCTGGCCACAGCCTGAAGACCTGGATGCCGCATTGAAGGACGGCTGGGGCTATATCAGCGTCTACCCGCTGGACACCGAGAAGGTGCTGCCCCTGACCATTCGAGACTGGCAGGCTGGCACGCTGGCCGCTGCGACCATCACCGCATCCGTCGCGGGTCAGGTGGTGACGCTCGCCGGCACGGTGAGCGCCGGTCAGAACGTTGCCATCACGGTCAACGGCACGGCCTACATTGTCGCGGCGCAGGCTGGCAGCACGCTCTCTGGCCTCGCAGCCGCGCTGGCCACGCTGATCAGTGCTGACGTGGCTGCCACTTCCAACGGCGCGACCGTCTCGGTACCGTCCGCCAAGACGCTGGCGGCCAGCATCGGCACGTCTGGCACGATGACCCGGGCGCTGCGCCGGCAGCAGAAGGTTTTCCAGATGACTGCCTGGGCCAACGGCCACGCGCAGCGCGATCAGTTGGGCGCGGCAATTGACCAGGCACTGAGCTCGCTGTCGCGCGCGGCGCTGACGGACGGCTCCACGGCCGTGCTGCACTACAGCCGCAGCATGCAGGACGACAGCATGCAGAAACAGCGCATTTACCGCCGCCATGTGCTGTTCGCGGTGGACTACATGACCACCCAGAGCACCACCGGCACCACCGTGCTGGACGCAAACGTAACCATCGTCGGCGGAATCGACGTGAATATCTCGACTTGAGGACCATTCCATGAAACTCGTTGCAACCCAGGCTTTCGGCGGCTATGCCCAAGGCGCAGAAATCACCGATCAAGGCGCCATTGACGCGATTTTGTCCAGCGAGCAGGCCGCCTTCGTGGTGCGCGTGCCGGATGACGCCGCGCCGGCACCCATCCCGGCCGCCAGCATCAAGAATGCCGTGGCGACCGACACCGCCGACAGCAAGTAAGCACCAGCAATCCCCATAAGGGCCGCCCAGCGCGGCCTTTTTCGTTTCTGAGGCCGCCATTCGCGGCCTTTTTTCTTTTCGGAGGCTCCAATGCCGGTTTCCCAAGCGGGCTCGATCAACACCACGGCCCTGATCGTCCCGGACATCTATGTCCAGATCCTGCCGCCGCAGAACACCCTGATCAATGGCCTGCCCACCAACATCCTGGGCATCGTCGGTACCGCCCAGTGGGGACCGGTGAATGCGCCGACCACCATCGGCGACATGACGGGCTATGCGCAGACCTTCGGTGCCGTCCAGAACCGCAAGTACGACATGGGCACGCAGGTGGCCCTGGCCGTGCTGCAGGGCGCCAACAACTTCAAGTGCGTGCGCGTGACCGATGGTACCGATGTGGCCGCCTCCGTCGTGGTCCAGACCAACTGCATCACCTTCACCTCGAAGTACACCGGCACGCTGGGCAACGGCATCCAGGTGACGCTCTCGACCGGCTCGGCCGCAAGCTCCTGGCGCGCCGTCGTCTCGATGCCGAACCGCCAGCCCGAGACCTTCGACAACATCACCGGCACCGGCGCTGCGCTGTGGGCCAACATTGCCGCGGCCATCAACCTCGGCCAGTCGGGCCTGCGCGGCCCCTCGCAGATCATCGTGGCAACTGCCGGTAGCGGCACCACCGCGCCGACTGCTGCGACCCTGAGCCTGACCGGTGGCACCGATGGCGCAACCACCATCACCAGCTCGGTGCTGCTGGGCCAGGACACCATCCCCCGCAAGGGCATGTACGCCCTGCGCAACACCTACACCAGCATCGCCCTGCTGGCCGACTGCGACGACTCGACCAGCTGGACCACGCAGGTGGCTTTCGGCATGTTCGAGGGCATCTACATGATCGGCGTCGGGCCGGCCGGCGACACCATCGCCAACGCGGTCAGCGCCAAGGCCACCGCCGGCATCGACAGCTACGCCATGAAGCTGCTCTTCGGCGACTGGGTGTACTGGACCGACAGCGTGAACAACGTGACCCGCCTGGTCTCGCCGCAGGGCTTCGTGGCCGGCTGCCTGGCGAACCTTTCGCCCGAGCAGTCCAGCCTGAACAAGCAACTGTTCGGCATCGTCGGCACCCAGAAGAGCATGCAGAACCTGCAATACAGCAGCGCGGAACTGCAGACCCTGGCCCAGGCAGGCATCGACCTGATCACCAACCCGATCCCGGCCGGCAGCATGTTCGGCGTGCGCATCGGCCACAACACCAGCAGCAATCCGGTGATCAACGGCGACAACTACACCCGCATGACGAATTACTTGGCGTTCACCTTGAACAGCGCCATGGGCAAGTTCGTCGGCCGCGTGCAGTCCACGTCGCAAAACGACCCGCTGCGCCGCCAGGTGGATGGCACGATCAGCAGCTTCATGCAGACGCTGATCGACCAGGGGATGCTGGACAGCTTCGACAACAAGTGCGACCTGACCAACAACCCGCCGAATCGCATCGCGCTGGGCTACCTGCAGGACGACCTGAACGCGCGCTACCTGGGCATCGCTGAAAAGCTGATCGTCAACATGCAAGGCGGTGCGTCGGTCGTCACCCGCGCCAGCCTGGCGGCATCGTCCTAATCGCCGCGCCAACCACATAAAAGCCCCGCTCCGGCGGGGTTTCTCTTTTCCATCTGGAGAAAAACATGCCGCAAAACGGTTTCAGCGTAGGGCGCGACGTATCCCTCGACATCATCACGTCGAATGGCCCGCTGAGCTTCGGTCTCATCACGAAGTTCACTTCCAAGCAGGACATCACGGATAAAAAAATCAAGGGTATTGATGGCGTCACGCGCCACGTTCGATTCCCTGATGGCTGGTCCGGCACTTTTGGCATCGAGCGCCAGGACAGCACACTGGACGATTACTTCGCACAACTGGAGCAGGACTACTACGATGGTATCGCCGAGCAGGGCGCGACCATCACGGAGACCATCCAAGAAGTGAACGGATCGATCTCGCAATACCGATATTTGGGCGTGCTGTTGAAATTCGATGACGCTGGCGACAAGTCCGGCGACAGCACCGTCATGCAAAAACTCTCGTTCGTGGCATCGCGCCGCATCAAGGTGTCCTAATGGCCAAAGTATCCAACGTCAAAACTGCTGCGCAAGGCCTTGGTGCAACCCAAGAGCTGATCGCGGCTGCTGCTGCAGAGCATACCGTCACTGACGCATCAGGCCGCGTCATCACGTTGCGTAAGCCAGGTATCTTGGCTCAATACCGACTCATTGATGCTCTCGGTAACTCGGCGCGCAATGAGGTCTACGTCGGCATGGTGATGCCGGTTCTCTTCGTCGCGCAAATCGACAACGTGCCGATCTCGCCGCTGCGAACCAAAGCCGAAGTCGAAGCGCTCATCCAGCAACTGGAAGACGTCGGCATGGAAGCGGTGATGGCCGGCGTGAAGGAGCACTTCGGCAAAGCCGATGCCGAAGCAGAGGCAGAATCCGTAAAAAAATAGTTCGGTCCGGACCGATCCGCGAGGCGCTTTGGCTGATTTTCAACGGGGTCAGCGAGGATCTTGCATTTGGTCTGGACGATGCAACCCGCAGTGGCTGGGCGATCATCATGAGCGAGTTCCACGGTTCTGAATTCGACACCAACACGATGACGTTCAAGGAGAAGCGATGAAGGAGTTCGGCACCCTCGCTGAAATGGCCTTGCATCTTGGCGTCATGGAAAAGGCTGTCGAGCATCAGCTTCGGCATGGCCTTGGTGTCGTCGCTTCAGCGATCCAGAAGACGGCCAAAGAGGAAATCGGGCATTACCAGCGCATGACAGGCCCTTTCGCTGCATGGGCGCCGCTGGCAGAGTCAACGAAAGAAGAGCGGAAGCGCCTCGGATACACTCCCGACGACCCCGGCCTTCGCAGCGGAGAAATGCGCGAGTCAATCCAGAAAAACGTTGGCGCGCGTGAGGCAGTTGTTGGGTCCGATGACCAGCACCTGGTTTATTTCGAGCTCGGCACTGACAAGCAGCCGCCGCGCTCTGTCTTGGGCATGGCCGTCATTCGCAATCGGGAGCTGATCGAAAAGGAGCTCGGCAGGGCAGTCGTGCGTGGCATTACAGGCTCAGATCCAATCGGTGGAAACTACGATTTCTGAACGCAGGGCAACTTGGAGACTTGAAATGAAGATGAGATTCAACCCAGCGGCGAATGCTGTGAGCACCAGGGCGACACAACCCAACCGGCCGGCTACCGCCGAAGGCATTCAGTTGCGGGAAGTGCAGAAGATGTTCGAGGCCCAGAAGAGCCCTTCAACTGGCGGGACGACCGGGCGCAGGCGCACCCGGTAGGTATTAATCCCGGATCTTCTTTATCTCTGGATATTTCGGGCCAGGCGTTCCGTCTTTGTTGAGATAGCCTTTTTCCATTGCAAGATCAAGCACCTCCTGCATGGGTATCAGTGCTGCTTCTAAGTCATTGTGCGCGAAAGCATTTCCGATCAACGCCCATGAAGATCGCATAGATTTGGAGAGTTCGTTCCCGTTGTCGGGGTAGCCCTCAACCAGCATCCTGATTTGCGCCCCCAGCATGGCAATGATGCTCTCTTGCGACTTCGAAAAAGAACGCGCTTGGGCTATGTGGTCATTGAGGATTGAGATCATCTGATCGCGGTGATCAAGCTTCGCTTTCAGAAGGCCCATCTCTTCCGATGAGTCGCCAGAAAAGGATGATTCCAAGCGCGCAACGATTTCGGCATTCATGCTCCGGCTGTTGGCTTTTGCGGCTTCAGCAATCTTGTCGCGCATGCCGTCAGGAAGCCGAACGACAAACTGATCAGCGGTGCGGCTTGGAGGTTTTGTATCTTTCATGCCCGCATCATACTAGCCATTCACTATTTTTTTTATCATATGTACTTGCGATGATATGAAGTGGATAGTATGATGCATTCACTCGGCAAAGAAAGGAGCTAAGCATGAGTAATCCTGGCGGGATACCCAAAGTTGCAACAAAAGAAATTACGCAAATTCAGGTGAGGACGTCGAAGGAAAACCACCTTTGGCTGAAACAAAAGGCGGTAGAGATGGAGCGGTCGGCTAACTGGATTGCCGACAAAATCTTGAGCGATGCCCGTATGCGGGACTTAGCGGAGAGAGAAAATGCGGTGCAGTAAAAGAAAAAGCCCCGAACAGATCTTGGCGGATTGGGTTCGGGGCTTGGATCAACACTCTTTAAGAAAGTCAATCGATGACAACGATAGCTATTAATGCGCCTTCCGTCAAGGAAGGTCTCACGATCAGCCTGGGTTTCCGTGAATTTCGCAACGGTTGCGTGCGTTTCACGCCCACCAGCGTGTTTTCGCCGTCCGAGTTTAGCATCGAGGCGCTGATCGAAAAGATCCGCCGTGCGCTCGGCGGGGCCATCAACCTGGCGGCCGAGGCTGTCTTTCAGCCCAAAGTCAAGGATGCCAAACCGTTTATCGTGGTGTCTCGCGATGACAAGAAGGAACTGGAGCTGGAACTGGCCGCGCCCGATTCCATGCTGGATCGCCTGGAAGAATGCGTGACCGTGCTGCTGGAGAAGTTCGCCGGCGTGGTTTTCGTCAGCCTTGATGCGGAGGTGGCAGCATGAGCGACATCATCATTTCCGGCATCACCATCCGTCGCGATGCTAATGGCCGGTATTGCCTCAATGATTTGCACAAGGCAGCTGGAGAAGAGGGGCGTCACAAGCCCGGGAATTGGTTGATGTTGGATCAGACCAAAGCGCTTGTTGCTGAAATCGAGATTGCTGGGATTCCAGCAATCCAATCAAAACAAGGACTTGGGACGTTTGTTGCCAAGGAACTGGTCTACGCCTACGCGATGTGGATCAGCGCGGCGTTCCACTTGAAGGTGATCCGCGCCTACGACACGATGGTCACGACGGCGCTGTCCATTCCGCAGAATTTGCCAGATGCTCTGCGGCTCGCTGCCGATCTGGCCGACCAAAAAGCCAAAGCTGAGGCGGCCCTCGCTATTGCCGCGCCGAAGGCTGAGGCGCTGGATCGTCTTGCCAGCCAAGCGGACGGTGCGGTATGCCTGCGGATCGCCGCAAAACTGCTGCAGGTTCCAGAAAAGAAATTCTTGCAGTTCGCCCATGCGGAAGGATTCATTTTCCGGCATCATCACAGCCGGGTATGGCAGGGCTATTCGGACAAGGCCAAGGCCGGCTTGATCGAGTTGAAGCTCACGACTGTCACCCGGGATGATGGGACCGAGAAAACGGTCGAACAAGTGTTGATCACCAGGGCGGGCCTCGCCAAGCTGGCAGAGTTGCTCGAAAAGAAAAAAATCAGTGTTCCTATGCTGGCCGGTTTTCATCCGGCATCGCATGGGCTGCACTCTTAATCAGGCGAAGAGATGAGCAGATACGACGAAGAAGAGTTGCTGGGCCGTGCCCGAGTGGCCTACACCAGAAACGGCGGCACATTGCTGGCCGGCCAGCAAAGCGAAGTGCAAGAGGTTGACGGCACTGTCTATGCGGTGCTGCGCAACATCAACGGAATCCTGGCAGTCTATCAATATGACCCGGAGAAAGACGCACTGACCGGCTTGAAGGAGTGGCCGGCCGCCCTGGAGTCCAACTGACAAAACCCGCTTCGGCGGGTTTTTATTTGACGGTAGTTACATTTCCATCCCGGGCAAAGCCTGAAACACAGTGTCTTCACTGAAGACGACTAAGACTGAACCGCCTTTTGAGTTTGGCCAAGAGTACGTTCTGAAAACAATTCCGCTTGCTTCATTGCTCAAACTTTGATGGCCAGGGGAGCCAAATATTTCTGCCACGTCTTTATATTTCATGCCCTGGTGAATCTTCGAAAACTTTTCTGGGGTCACGTCCGGGATTTTTGGTTCGTCAGAGAAGCATCCAAAAAGCGCAATTGAACTAGCGACTATCAGCCCGGCAAATAACAATTTCGATTTCATGGCGCTACAAGAAAATCCAAGGAAGAGTGAAAAACGCCAATACGGCAAGAACTGGGGCAAAAAGAGCCCAGAAAGCCATGATGGCAAGGATAGTTTTGAGGGTTAGATCCAGCTTGGGAGTGGAAGAAACTCCATATGCGTTCGGCCTACGATGCACTCGGCTGACGTTCGGGTATTGCACCCACGGAATTTTGTCGGCTGCCATTTCTTGCAGTCTATAAAGGAAATTTTTCATGTTTGAAGCCTACAAAATTGGGATTCGGATTCAGGTCCTGAACTTTGCCAGCCAAGGCCTGGCCATGCTCGGTGCCGACCTGATGAAAACCCATGGCTTGGCGCTCAAGCTGGAAGACAAGCTGAAAGCCGTAAAGATAGCAGGAATTGGACTGGCATCCGCGAAAATGGGCGATGGCATGCTCGGCTTCCTGGAAAAGTCGGTCAACTATTCCAAGGAATACACGCGGCAACTTTCCTTGATGAAAGTAGCTGGCATGTCGCAGAAAGACATCGCGGAAGCGACGGCGGCGGCCTGGAAAACTGCTAGTGAGGTGCCGACAAGCAAAGCCTCGGAAAACCTAGCTGCTCTCCGCGAGCTTCGTTCCGTTTTCGGTCTGCATCACATGGAGGAAGCCTATCGTGCGCTCCCTCTCTTGCAGCGAACTGCAGCTGTTATCGAGGCGCAAACCGGCAAGTCGAATCCGCACCTCGGCTTCAACATGGTCAAGGCCACGGAACTCATGACTCCCGGCGCAATGACGTATGAGAAGCTGGAAAAGGGTCTGAACCTTCAGGCCCGCGCGCTGATTGCCAGCGGCGGGACGATTGATGATCATGACTTCCTGATGGCGGCAAAGTATGCCAAGAGTTCATCCCTCACGATGTCGGATGAATACAAGTACATGATCTTGCCGACCCTCATGGCCGAACTGAAAGGCAAGGGCGGAGGTGCGCAATCTGCGGGCACGATCACCGAGCGCCTGCGTGCGATGATCGTGGGTGGCCAGATCCCCAAGCACGATATCCAGACGTGGCTGGATGCCGGTCTACTGGATCCTTCGAAGGTGGTCAACAACAAACACGGCATCGGCAGCAAGCTTTTGCCTGGCGCTGTATATGGCTCTGGCGACAAGGATTTTGACCTCTATACCTGGGCGCAAAAGTACGGCAAAACCGGCGTCGAAAATCTGATGAAGTCGCGCGGCCTGACGGAAGAGCAGGCAATCAGCGCGCTTACGCAGCAGGTGAACAAGAACTTTGGTCTGAGCACCTTCTTGATGAAAACGCTGCAATTTGAGCGCGACAAGGAACTTATCCAGGCCACGCCAAGCAGCTATGCCGCATATCAGGAATTGCTGAAAACGAATCCTGACGCTGCACAGGCTGCACTCCGGAAAAAATACGAAGAAGCCATGGGCATCATCGGATATCAGATCCTTCCCACGCTGATCCCTTACATGGTGAAGTTCGCTGAATTGCTCAGTCAGACAAGCCAGTGGATGAAGGACAACCAAGGCACTGTAAAGACCCTGGTGATGGGATTTGCAGCTCTCGCGGCTGTAGAAGCCGTAGTCGGCCGTGTCCTGATGTATGGAGCTTTTATCAAGTTCGTTGGCCTTGGTCCGGTGATCGGCACAGCGATGCGCGCTATCGGGACCGGGATCATGTTCCTGGGCCGCGCATTCCTGCTCAACCCAATCGGCTTGGCCATCACGGGCATCGCTGCCGCGGCTTTCCTGCTGTGGAAGAACTGGGACACGGTGGGGCCTTGGCTTCAAGGTATCTGGGACGGCATTAAGAACGGGGTCAGTGCGTTGGTCGAATGGTTCGCTTCGAAGTGGAAATGGTTCACCGGCCTGTTCGGAGGTGATTCTCCGAAAGAGGGTGCGCCTGGCACCGTCGAGCGAGAGCGCGACAAGTTCATTTCCCCGCGAGAAGCCCGGGTGATGCTTGTGAATACGCAGATCAACCTAGATGGACGGCCGATGGCGAACTCTCTGGCCAGCTACCTGGTACGGGAGGTTGTACGCCCGACTGGCGGCAGTGCATTCGATGTAAATCAGGCGATGCCGCCACCTGGTTATAACTACGCCAAGTAGCGATTACAGGCCACCTTCTGGTGGCCTTTCTATTTCTGGAAACAGATGAAACCCGACACCATCTTGCAGCTTGGCGATTTTGAGTTCTCCGGAACCGAGATCCCTGAGAAGATTCCCTTTGGCGGTGAGCAGCATCTCGTCACTCATAAGCTGGTCGGTGGCAAACGGAACGTCCAATCGATGGGCGCGGATCCAGCGCCGATCACATGGAGCGGTCTTTTCCGTGGTGCCACCGCACGCGACCGCGCCCGGTATGTGAACACCCTGAAGGACGCCGGCAAGGCGCTGGACCTGATCTGGGATGAGTTCTTTTACCGGGTGGTGATCCGTGAATTCCGGGCAGATTTTGAGCGCTTCTACCAGCTGCCGTACCAGATCACGCTGGAAGTGGTGGAAGACAAGAGCGGGGCGGTGCTTGCCATCGCCGCGCCGAGTGTGGATGACCTGGTCAACCAGGACGCGTCCAGCATCACCGACCTGGCCGACGAGATCGGCGACCCGACGCTGTCGTCTCTGGTGTCCAACCTGAATTCAGCCATCAGCACGGTGAGCGATATCGCAAAAGCGGCCACCAGCACGATCAACAGCATCGTGAAGCCGCTCAATGCGGTGCGCGCGCGCGTGCAGGTGCTGTTCGCCTCGGTCAACAACACGGTGCGCAGCGTGACCACACTGGGCGGCATCCTGCCGAACAACCCGATTTCCACGAACGTGGGCCGAATCTTGAGCCAAGCCACGGCCGCCGCCCAGATCCCAAAGCTGCAGCAGATGGACGTGACGCTGGGGCGGATGGGCAAGAACCTGGGCAGCATCAATTCCGGCACCAAGACGGTGACTCAGGCCGGCGGCAACCTGTACCGCGTGGCCGCCAATGAATACGGCGACCCGATGGGCTGGACTGCGCTGGCCGCGGCCAACGGGCGCACTGATCCGCAGCTTACCGGCGTGAACACCATCGTGGTGCCGCCGTTGAATCAAACGCCGAATGGGGTTCTGAATGCTTAGCCTGAATCCGCTTCCTGCGCTGTCGGCCGCAACTCAGCCGCGTGGCGCCGTGAAGCTGAACGACACGCTGATTGAAGGCTGGGTATCATGGGATGTGGAAAGCAACAACTTCTACGCGGCGGACACCTTCCGCATCACCTTCCTGAAGAACATGCTGCCGGCAGAGCGGAACGCGAACTGGTTTTCCGAGTTGCAAACTGCCTTCGTGGAGATTTTCGCCGGCTTCCCGGCCAATCCGGACGACTACCGCGCCAGCGAGCTCACCAGCATGCTGTATGGCCGAGTCGACGAGGTCGAGTTCGACATCGTGCGCGGGCGCATTGACCTGATCGGGCGTGACCTGACATCGGAATTCATCGATGCCAAGACCACCGAGAAATGGCCGAACAAGACTGCTTCGCAGATCGCCACTGACCTGGCCGTGCGCCGTGGCCTGACGCCGCAGGTGACCGCGACCAGCACGCTGGTGGGAACCTACTACGACATCGACCATGTGACGATGACCGACCAGCGCAGCGAGTGGGACATCCTGAACTACCTGGCGCACCTGGAGCAGTTTGCGGTCTATGTGCGCGGGAAGACGCTGTATTTCGGCCCGAAGCCGGACCCGAAGGCAACACCGTATGTGCTGATGTGGCAGGAACCGAACGCGGATCAAGTATTCCCTGAAGGCAATTTCATGGATCTGCGCTTCACGCGCGGCCTGACGGTCTCGCGCGGCATCCAGGTGGTGGTGCGCTCCTTCAACTCGAAGGGGAAAAAATCCTACGCCGCGACCTACCCCAGCAAGGGCAACACGACCCAGGCCGGGAAGGCCAAGCCTTTCGGCGGGACGCAGATTTACACCTACACAATCCCGGGCCTGACTCAGGAGCAGGCGCTGCAGCGTGCTCAGACCATCTATGCGGAGCTGATCGCGCACGAGATGAAGCTGACGGCCACCCTCCCGGGCGACAACATTCTCGGCATCGACACCATGGTGCAGGTGATGGGCACGGGCACGGCCTGGGACCAGACCTACTACCCGGACAGCGTGACGCGGCGCATGTCGTTTGATGAGGGCTATTCGATGAACCTGCATGCCAAGAACCATGCGCCGGATTCGGTGGTGGCTCCATGAGTGCGCTGGCCAATGCAATGCGCTTGCAGGCGCAACTCGCCAGCAACACTGAAGCCAAGCCGCGCAAGGGCATCGTCAGCAGCTACAACCCGAACACGCATAGCGTCAAGGTTCGCCTCCAGCCTGAAAACGATGAAACAGGCTGGCTTTCGCTGGCGGCCGCTGCGGTGGGCAACGATTGGGGCGTGATCTTCGCGCCTTCGATCGGCGACCAGGTCGACGTCCATTTCGAGGAAGGTAATGCGAACAGCGGTTTCGTCTGCAGCCGCTTCTTTGATGACCAGGACCGGCCCATGGCCGTGCCGTCCGGGGAGTTCTGGATGGTGCACAAGACCGGCAGCTTCCTGAAGTTCACCAGCGACGGGAAGATTTCGGTCAACGGCGCAGCGGAGATCGACGTCACCACTCCGGTGGTGAATATCGTGGCCACCGGCGCGGCGAATGTGACTGCGCCGCAGATCAACCTGGGCGCGTCCGGCGCTGATTTACTGAGCGTTTTGACGTCGGCTTTTGCCGCCTTGTTCGATGGCCATACGCACAAAAGCAATGGTGCTGGAAATCAGACAGACGCGCCGACGCAGAAATCCAATTCGTCCCACATGACCAGCACAGTAAAGGCTTCCTGATGTCCGACCTGTATCACTACTGGAGCAGCGACCTTTCGGCGTCTGCTTCTGGCGACCTGCTGGGCGTGGACGGTACCGAGCTGGGGCAGCAGCGGGTTCTACGGCGATTGCTGACGAACCCCTCTGCGCCCGGCCAGAACGGCGCCCCCGATCTGCCGGGCGACTACCTTTTCCATCTGGACTATGGTGCCGGCCTGCCGCGCCAAGTCGGCGAGGTGGTTGATGTCTCGAAGATCCGGGCGCTGATCCGTGGTCAGATCCTGCGCGAATCGGCCGTGGCCCGCTCGCCGGCACCCCAGATTGACGTCGTGCCGATCACCGGTGGCGTGAGCATTTCCATCCGCTACAACGACGCCCAGACCAAGAAACCAGTATTTCTCGCCTTTGATGTGAACAAATGAGCCTATCAAGCAAAGACTTCGTGACGCTGGTGCAGGAACAGGTGGCGTCCATCCAAGGCAAGGCCACTGCGCTGGTGGACCTGACCATCGGCTCCACGTTGCGCGCGGCGGTCGAATCCGTCGCTTCTGTTGCCCTGTGGCTGCAGGGGCTGGTGCTGGCGCTGCTGGTTACCACCCGGGCATCAACGGCCAGCGGCAGCGATCTGGACACATGGATGGCCGATTACAACTTCACGCGCCTGGCGGCCGTGGCCGCAACCGGATCGGTGACCTTTTCACGGTTCACTGCCTCCGGCACGGCCTTGGTGCCGGTGGGCGCGCTGATCCAGACCGGCAACGGGACGCAGCAGTACACCGTGACGGCCGACACGACCAATGCAGCTTACGACGCCAGCCAGGGCGGCTATGTGCTGGCCAACGGCATCAGCTCTGTGACGGTGCCGATTCAAGCGGTGACCGCTGGCGTGGCCGGGAACGTCACGGCCGGCTCGATCAACACCATCGCCCAGGCCATCACCGGCATCGACACGGTGACGAACGCCGCCGGGCTGACGAATGGCGAGGATGCCGAGCTGGATGCGGACTTCCGCGCGCGGTTCATTCACTACATCAACAGCCTTTCCAAGGCCACCAAGGCGGCAGTGCTGTATGCGATCCTGTCGCTACAGCAGAACGTCAGCGCGGTCATCGTAGAGAACCAGGCCTATAACGGCATCAGCCAGCCGGGCTACTTCTATGCGGTGGTCGACGATGGAAGCGGTAACCCCAGCAGCACGTTCCTGGCCAGCGTCGGGACTGCGGTCGAGGCCACGCGCCCGCTGTCGGTCACGTATGGCATATTCGGGCCGGTCCAGCAGACTGCGAACGTCTCCATGACGATCACCACGGCCACGGGCTACATCCATGCCGATGTGGTGGCACTCGTCACCGCCGCGCTGCAGACCTACATCAACACGCTGGGCCTCGGCAACTCGCTGAGCTACACGAAACTCGCCACGGTGGCATACGGCGCATCGCCGGGCGTCACCAACGTGAGCGCACTGCTGCTGAATGGCGGCACCTCGGACCTGGCCATTACGGCCAAGCAGACGGCGAAAGCCGGGACTATTGCGGTGGCATGATGGCAACGGGCGATCAAAACGACGTTTTCAAGCGGCTGAAGGACTTGCTGCCGAATGGCTGGTTCACCGGTGACACGCCAATCCTAGACGGCCTGCTATGGGGCGCGGCTTATGCGCTGAGCTTCATCTACACGCTGTGGGCGTATGCCAAGCTGCAGACGCGCATCAAGTGGGCCACCGATGGCTGGCTGGACATGATCGCGGCGGATTTCTTCGGTGACACTCTGCTGCGCAAGAAAGGGCAGGGCGACAGTTCGTTCCGAAACCGGATCATCATCAACCTGTTCCGTGGGCGCGGCACGCGCCCGGCCATGATCCAGGTGCTGGAAGAGATCACCGGCAACACGCCGGACATCTTCGAGCCGAACCGACCGCTGGACACCGGGGCGCTGAATTCTCCGTTGTCGAAAGGCTACTGTGGCGTGGCACGCATGGGCTCGTTGGCCGTGCCATACACAGCAATGATCACGGTCTATCGGCCTGCTTCGGTTGGAACTGCTGCAGGCGCAGCGTTCTGCAACGCGCCCAAGATATCTGCGCTGAATAAGCCGCTGGCTACTTCTTATACCGGGTCGCTGAGCCTGATCACCAGGTCAGCTACCGATGAGGATATCTACGAGGCAATCAGCGCCGTCAAGCCGGCGGGCACGACCATGTGGACCGCGATTAAGTAACCATTCCAGCAGCACCAAACATCCCTTCTGGCCGCCATTGAGCGGCCTTTTTCTTTTGGAGAGCCAATGCGCCGCATCATTTCCTACATCGGGCAGTCCGTCCTTGAATGGATGTTCACCCGCCAGGCCCAAGACAACATGGTGGCCCTGGCCAAGCTGAGCGCGGCGGTGCTTGGCACCAGCACGCAGTTCAACGGCCTGGCCGTGAGCCCGACATCGCCCGCATCGATGCAGGTCAGCGTGGCCCCGGGCGAGATCTACATGCTGGCCGCGCTGGAAGGCACCATCTATGGCACCCTGGCTGCGGACACCACTCACCAGATCGTCAAGCAGGGCATCAGCTTGGATGCCTCGCTGCTGACGCTGACCGCGCCCAGCGTGGCCGGGCAGTCGATCAACTACCTGATCCAGGCCACGTTCCAAGAAACCGACATCAGCGTGGACCCGACCAGCGGCACCTCGCCGGTGGTGCTGCAGTTCTACAACGACTCGAACCCCACTGTCCCCTACAGCGGCCCGAACAACTCCGGCGCGACGAGCAATACCTTCCGGCAGGGCTCCGTGGTGCTGAGCGCGAAAGCTGGTATCTCGGCCACCACCGGCAGCCAGGTGACGCCGTCGCCCGATTCCGGATACGTCGGCATCGCTGTGGTCACCGTGGCCAACGGCCAGACCACGATCACCTCCGGCAACATCACCGCCTATACCAGCGCACCGTCAATCAATTCCACGCTGCTGGGCAGCAGCCCGGTTTTCAACGTGCCGGTGCAGGTCGGCCAAGCGGTGAGCGCGCTACAAGCCGCACAGTTTGGCCAGATGGTTGGCGTGGCAGGTCAAGTGCGCCGCCTAGCCATGTCGTTAACGGCAGCCAGCGCGACTGCCACGTTCACTGCAGATGAAGTGGTGGTTGAAACTACTGTTGGCGGGCTAGTCTACCGCATCGCAAATCTGAACCAAGCACTGAACCTGGCCACTACCGGAATCAACGGTATGGACACAGGCACGGCACCGGCCAGCGGTTACGTGGCGGTGTATGCGGGCTACAACCCGACGACCGGCGCAAAGGGCGTATGGGCGCAAACCGTTTCAGGTCAGCCTACCTCAACATACACAGGGGCAAATGCGCCAAGCGGCTACACCGCATCGGGCCTGATCGCCATCATCCCGACGAACCCCAGCAGCCAGTTTGTGCCTTGCTTCATCAACGACCGTAAGTTGTCACGGCTATCGGTGGGCGTGCTGGTTTCGTCGCCGACGTCGCAAGGCAGCTTCACATCACTGTCAATTGCTAATGCAGTTCCGCCGGGGGCCAAGCGCATTTATGGCTACACGGAATATACGGGATCTATTGGCGCGAACATCTCCATTTACGTGGCGGCGGACTCTACTGGTCTGGGTATCGTGCGCACGGCTGGGGTGATTTCCTCTAGCGGGCAACCGCTTGATTTCCCATTTGTACTGGATCTTCTGACTTCGCAAACGATGTACTACACCTCCGCCATTTCAGGCGGCACGCCGACCTATTCGATTGCGCTATCCGCGTATGAGATTTGAAGGGTATTGCTATGGAGCCAATTTACGTCAGTTTTACGGATGACACGCATGATGTAATTAACGGCTACATCGGTGGACCACAGCCGATTGAGTCATTTCCGTATCAAGGGATCGTCTACGCGGATGATCCGCGTTACATCCTTTGGTACGACATGTTGCCATGGTGGTCGCAGACCTATCTTCCAGCGCCTATCAGACCTTCCTAACATCGTTGCTCGGATTAGCGGGATTTTTCACTTTTGGGGGCTCAATGCCAGAACCAACAACCAGCGCGGCAGCGGGGTATGCCGTTTCGATCGGCACGGTGACCATTACGGGCGCCTTCCTCGGCCTGCAGTATGACCTGCTGTTGGCCGGGATTTTCGGGGGCTGCGTGGCGCTTTCGTTCACGCGGCAGACTCCGCTGCTGCGCATGGCCATTACGCTGATCACCAGCGCCTTGGTAGCGGCCTATGGTGGGCCGGTGGCCATGGCTTGGGCCGCGCAGTCGTCCTTCTTCGAGTGGACGGCCAAGATTCCAGAACAAATGCGCTTCTTCAGCGCTTTCGCCATCGGGGTGTGCTCGCAGACGCTGGTGCCGCTGGCCCTGCAGCAGCTGCAAAGTCGATTCGGAGGGGGTAATCCACAACCGGGAGCGCCCCAATGACGAACCATTACCTGCTGATCATCAACCTCGTGGCCGCCGGCCTGATCTTGCTGCGCGCGCTGTGCGCCCTCAACGAGATGACGCCTGGCGCCGAGCACCACCTTGACCGTCTGTTTTGCTCAGTCCTGGCCACCGGCGCTGTCGCGGTGCTGTTGGGACCGCTGTACGGCTACACGGCCCCGCAGACCGGCGAAGTGGCCATGAATGCCGGATTCGCCGGCCTCTACGCTGTTCCCTGGCTGTACGTTGCGGCGCGCCAGCGCCTATGGAGCAAGTCAAATGGATAACCGCAAGGCATTTCTCGACACCCTGGCCTTCAGCGAGATCGGCGCGCCGCTGCTGAAGGTCTCGGACAACGGCTATAACGTCCTCGTGGGCTCTACGCCCTGGAAGCCGATCCTGTTCGACAGCTACGCCGACCATCCGCGGCGCCTGATCGCGCTCAATCCTACGCTGTCCTCGACGGCCGCCGGGCGGTACCAACTCCTGGCCCGCTACTTCGACGCCTACAAGAAGCAGCTGAACCTGCCTGACTTCTCGCCAGCGAGCCAGGATGCCATCGCGCTGCAGCAGATCAAGGAGCGCGGCGCCCTCGCTGACGTGGACGCCGGGCGCTTCGATATCGCGGTCGGCAAGGTCCGGAATATCTGGGCTTCGCTGCCGGGCGCGGGCTATGGCCAGCGCGAGAACAAGCTGGAGATCCTGCGCGCCCAGTTCGTACTGGCCGGCGGGATGCTGGCATGAGCGTCATGGCACTGCTGCGCATCGTCCCATCCTGGTGCTACTGGATCCTGGCACTGGTGGCGCTGTGCCTGGGCTGCGAGATCCACGGCGCCGGCCGCGTGCAGGCCAAGTGGGATGCGCAGGTAAAGCAGCAGGCGGCTGCCGCCGAAGCCGCGCTGGAACTGCGGCGCGAACAAAACCGGGCCATCGGCGCCGAGCAGGCGCTCAAGTCGGCCCAGATTCAGAAAGGTCACGATGATGAAATGGCAAAAGTGCGCGCTGATCTGCGCAATTCTGAGCGGCTGCGCCTCGGTGCAGCCTGGTGCGACGGTGGCACTCCCGGACGCGCCCAAGCCGGCAGCCCCGGCGGCGGCGATGCAGCCGGTGCCCCCGGCCGGTCACTTCCTCCAGAGCTGGACAGCGCTGTTCGCGCGCTGATCGGCGAAGCTGAAGAGGCGGCCGCCACCGCCCGCGCAGCACAGCAATTCATCCGAGAGAACGGCATGGCCCCCCCGTGACCCATACCCCGAGCTTCCCACGTGGAGGTTCGGGGCTTTTTTGCGTTTCTGGACTGATATACTGTGTTTTTATCCAGTATTTACATGCCAAAAAGCAAGGACCTGAAGCCGCCGCTGTCCAGCCAGGAACTGCGCGAGCTTTACCGCCAAAACCCGACGCCCGAGCTCGCCCGCGCGCTGTGGGAGATCGCGCGCCTGAAGTTCAGGCTGGAGCAGTTCACCGACGACTACATCAAGGTCATGGCCATGTGGCCGCGCGGCGTGGAAGAACGGCCGGTGATGCTGGAGATGCTGAAGGCTGCGATGCTGGTGGAGACACGTGAGGCCTGGCCGCGCCCGCGCGAGCAGGAAAAGCCGCTGGACTTCACGAAGGGTACGATCTTCGAGGACCTGGACGACGAGCATCCGGAGGACCGCGCACTGATGGCTGAGTGGATCCGGAAGCATGGTCGGCCGCCGGAATGACTGGCACCAAATTGACCCCGGAGGTGCAAAGAAAAAGCGGCCTGCATCGCTGCAAGCCGCTTCTGTTCTGGTGCTGATGGGCGGAATCGAACCGTCGACCTACTGATTACGAATCAGTTGCTCTACCAACTGAGCTACATCAGCAAAAGTCCGCGATTATAACGGGTTCTTTCCGCTTCTTCCACACCCCGCCCAGAAATTTTCAGCTTTCTGCCCCCTCGTGCAGGCCCGCCAAGCCTCCGCTAGTCCCACAACATAGCGCTCAGCCATCAATTTTCTTGTCCTCTTCCTTGGCCTCTTCCATGGCATCCGGCTCCAATTCCTCAGCCGAGCGGTTGCAATAAATGAAACACCCCCACGCCGCCAGCAAGACACCCGTCCCGACTAACAGGGCGGCAGCATAGATCATGTCCGCCGCTTCCTCATGCGCGGCACGGAACGTCATCACCAGTCCCTCGATAGCCAGCGCCACGATCACCACCACGAAAAACCGCGACAGGAAGCGCCGCACCCGCGTCGGCGCGCTGATGTTGGCGTCGCGCACCACCTCTTCCTCCGTAATGGTCTCGGCAATCTGGAATGCCACCACCGCAGCCGCCAGGATGCCGATGGCCTCGATCAGCGCCTGGGCCTGCGGCAGCCCCAGGCCTTCGCTGACCGCCTCGTAACCCATGCTCGCCGCAATGGCGATCAACGCCAGGGCACCCAGCGCAAACAACAGCGCGATCACCGCATGCACTACACCAAAGACCGCCGTGATCTGTTTCATTGATTCCTCCCGTCCGTTTTGTGATGAGCGATTGGACTGATGAGTTGCATAAAGGTTGTCGCCACGGATCATCGTTGTTTGTTGCCGCAGGGAATCAATATCGGCTACGGCCGCGCGCTGCGGGCATCGGCAAGCAGGAGGCTGACCGAGACCTCCATCAGTCTTACAGCGTTTTCAGACGAAGCGGGATGCAAGGGCGGCATAGGCGAGCGCAACATCCATCCATCAGCACTGATCGTATCCCTAGCCAGTCCGTGCAGAATGTCACCGGCTGGCGCAACCGCACAGGAGGCCATCATGCCGCAGACTGCGTGGAGCAAGAAACGTGAACGCCAGTATGAACACATCAAGTCCGCTGCCGTAGAGCGAGGCGCGGGCACCCGACGCGCTGAGGAAATCGCCGCGCGTACCGTCAACAAGGAACGCGCCCGGGAAGGGGAATCCAGGACGGCCAGCAAGACGTCCATTCAAGATATGTCGCCCTCTCGACGGGGAGGACTGCGTTCTCACGCCGGACCCGGCGGCCGCACGTTCAAGCAGTTGTATGCGGAAGCGGCAGCGCGCGGTATCAAGGGGCGTTCGTCGATGAACAAGGCTGCACTGGAAAAGGCGCTTTCCCGATAAGTGGAAATGGCAACGTCACGCAAAAACTAAAGAACCGTCCGCAATACCCTGTTCCAAAACTAAGTAAACCGGGGTAAAGCGTAAACAATTAAAAAAATATGCGCGAGTAGGCCGCCAAACGACAGCGCCCCCGATCTGCATCGGGGGCGCTGCTTTGTTTCATGCACTGACGTCCAGCCCGCAAGCGGGCCCGCAGGGCAGGGCGACCAAATTTACTTGGTCACGGCCAGCACAGTACGCTGTCCACCCTTGTAGGTGTACAGGGTCAGCGAACCATCCTTGACATCGCCCTTGGCATCAAAGGCGATCACACCGGTCACACCCTTGTGGCTGATCTTGGCCAATTCGGGCAGGTACTTCTTGGGATCGGCTGAGCCGGCCTTGGCCATGGCGTCTGCCACCGTCATGGTGGCATCGTAGGCATAGGCTGCGTTGTAGACCACATCGATGCCGAACTTCTTCTTGTAGGCTGCGCGGAAGTCATCCATGCCCTTCTTGCCGGAGGCGTCCACGCCACCGGCTTCGGCACAGATCACCTGGTCTTCGCCCAGGCCATCACCGGCCAGGCCCGGCAGGGAGCCGGTACAGATGCCGTCGCCGCCCATGAACTTGGCGCCGATGCCCAGCTGCTTCATCTGGCGCAGCATCGGGCCGCCCACGGCGTCCATGCCGCCGAAGAAGATCACATCCGGCTTCTTGCCCTTGAGCGAGGTCAGGATGGCGTTGAAGTCGGTGGCCTTGTCATTGGTGAACTGGGTACCGACGATGGTGCCGCCGGCCGCCTTGGCGCCCTTGGCGAATTCTTCTGCCACGCCCTGACCATAGGCGGTACGGTCATCGATCACGGCGATCTGCTTGGTGCCCAGCTTCTGCACGGCATACTTGCCCAGTGCGGCGCCCAGCTGCGCATCGTTGGCGACCACGCGGAAGGTGGTCTTGAAGCCTTGCTGGGTATACTTAGGATTGGTGGCCGAGGGGGACACTTGCGGGATGCCAGCATCGCTGTAGATCTTGGAGGCCGGAATGGTAGTGCCGGAGTTCAGGTGGCCGATCACGGCGGCGACCTTTTGGTCAACCAGCTTGGTGGCGACCGCAGTGGCTTGCTTGGGATCGGAAGCATCGTCTTCACCCAGCAGTTCGAACTTGACCTTCTTGCCGCCAATGGTGAAACCCTTGGCGTTCAGTTCTTCGACGGCCATGCGCGCGCCGTTCTCGTTGTCCTTGCCCATGTGGGCGTTGGGACCGGAGAGCGGGCCCACGTGGGCGATCTTGACGACTTCCTGGGCATGCGCGGCGCCTGCGAATGCCAGACCGATGGCGGCAGTTAATGGAATAATGGCGCTCTTGAATTTCATAACACTCCTCTGTAGATTGGATTGACCACTTTTAATGTTTTGTCTCACAACACAGTTATTCAGATCCTTGTTGCGGTGACCAGGCGTGCTACTTTGCTTTCGTCCCCGACTTTCTGAATAATGCGACGGTACAACATAAGAATCGGCCAAGCCAAGCAATTTTTGAATGGCCGGCCTGAACAATCATCCTCGACTCTGTCCCATGGCTGCCAAACTTCACACCCTCGACAAGGTGGATCGCAAACTGCTCAACATGCTGCAGAAGGACAACCAGATCTCCACGCGCGTTCTGGCTGAAAAACTGCACATCTCGCAACCGACCTGCCTGCGCCGCATCCGCGAACTGCGCGAGGCCGGCATCATCAGCGCCGAGGTGGCCATGGTCGATCCCTTCGCACTCGGCTACGGCATGCTGGCCTTCCTCGAGATCTCGCTGAACAACCAGTCCGACCAGCACATGCAGGACTTCGAGCAGCGCATGGCCAAGGAGGCCGAGGTGATGCAGTGCTACTTCGTCTCCGGCGAATACGATTACTTCCTGGCGGTCCACGTCATCGACATGGATGCCTACTATCAGTTCGTCAGACGTGTGATCTCGGGCTCGGGCAATGTGCGCCACTTCCAGTCGCGCTTCCCGATGAAGCGGGCCAAGTTCACCACCCGCATCGCCTTCGATGAAAAGGCGGTCGAGGTGCAGGTGCGCGTGCCCGGCTGAATGCCCGCTGCCTGCCCGCGCGGGGTTGGCGGCCAAGCTCATCCATTGCGTTTTGTTAGATTTCGGGGCGTCCATCCCTCGGACGGCCCCCGGATTTACTAACTTTTTCATTCTGCTGGCCGGCGATCCCGTTGTGCAGGAGTGTTCGCACGGCAGGGCAGGCACGTACTTTGCATTGCAGTGCGGTTGTCAGTTGTGTTATTTTCGGGGGCATCCCGCAGTGTGCGATGAAGAGCTCCTCCCGCCACTGCGTCTTCGCTGAAGCAGTACCGTGGTCATCAGCAACAAGAGCGGACACAGATCAGCACCCAGCGCCGGGCCCGTGTGGCCGGCCCGCCAGCAGTACCCGCAATCCCTATCATCCACCGTCCGCGGCCCATGCCGCAGGGCGCAGCCTTGCCCGGTGCCGCAGGTTCTGCGAAGCCATCCAGCCACTCCTGCAGCACGCTGCAGAACACAGAAAGGAAATCCCGCACGATGCACGAAGTCGAGTTATTCATCCAGGACATGGCCATCATCATGCTCATTGCCGGCATTGTCACCGTCGTCTTCAACAAGCTGAAGCAGCCGGTGGTGCTGGGCTACATCGTGGCCGGCGTGATCATCGGTCCGCACACGCCGCCCTATGACCTGATCCAGGATGAGAAGACCGTGCACATTCTGTCGGAGCTCGGGGTGATCTTCCTGCTGTTCTCGCTGGGGCTGGAATTCAGCCTGAAGAAACTGGCCAAGGTCGGTGCCACCGCCTTCATCGCGGCAGCGGCCGAGATCCTGCTGATGATCTGGATCGGCTACGAGATCGGCCTCTACTTCGGCTGGAAGCGCATGGACGCCATCTTCCTGGGTGCGATGCTGGCAGTGTCCTCCACGACCATCATCGTCAAGGCCTTGAATGAACTCGGGATGAAGAACGAGAAGTTCGCGCAGATCATCTTCGGCATCCTGATCGTGGAGGACATCCTCGCCATCGGCATGATTGCGCTGCTCTCCGGTGTGGCCACCAGCGGCTCGGTGGATTCCACAGAAGTCTTTACGACGGTGGGCAAGCTGGTGCTGTTTATGACGGTCTCGCTGGTGGTCGGTATTCTCGCGGTGCCGCGCCTGCTCAGTTTCATCGCCCGCTTCAAGAGCAACGAGATGCTGCTGGTGGCCGTGCTGGGCGTGCTGTTCGGCTTCTGCCTGCTGGTGATGAAGCTGCAATACAGCGTGGCGCTGGGCGCCTTCCTGGTTGGCGCGGTCATGGCCGAATCGCGCCAGCTGCACCGCATCGAGCGCCTGGTGGAACCGATCCGCGACATGTTCTCGGCCATCTTCTTCGTGGCCATCGGCCTGCTGTTCGATCCCAACGTGCTGGTCAAGTACTGGATGCCGATCACCATCATCACGCTGGCCGTGGTCTTCGGCAAACTCATCAGCTGCGGCCTGGGGACCTTCGTGGCCGGGCAGGGCGGCCGCACGCCGATGCGCGTGGGCATGGGCCTGGCGCAGATCGGCGAGTTCTCCTTCATCATCGCCGCACTTGGCCAGAGTCTGAAGGTCACCAGCGATTTCCTCTATCCCATCGTGGTGGCGGTCTCGGCGGTGACGGCGCTGCTCACCCCTTATCTCATCAAGGCCGCCGATCCGCTCTCGGCCAAGGCCGTCACGCTGGTGCCGGCGCGGGTCTCGGGCCTGCTGGGCATGTACTCGCGCTGGCTGGAAAGCCTGCAGCCAACGGGCGACCGCGCTGAGCTTACGCGCATCATCCGCCGCATCCTCATGCAGGTGATGGTGAACCTGGCGCTGGTGATTGCAGTGTTCCTGGCGGGCGCCTTCTTTGTGGACGGCTTGTCGCGCCAGCTCTCGGCATGGACGCCGGATCCGGAGGTGCAGAAGGCCATCATCTGGGGCTGCGCTTTGGTGATTTCCTTGCCCTTCCTGATCGCCACTTACCGCAAGCTGCAGGCGCTGTCGATGCTGCTGGCAGAGGTCAGTGTCAAGCCCGAGTTCGCGGGAGCGTATACTTCGGGCGTGCGCAAGATCGTCTCGGAGATCTTGCCCATCATGTCCATCGTGGGCATCATGCTGCTGATCTTCGTGCTCAGCGCCAGCATCCTGCCGCCGCTGAACCTGCTGGCCTTCGTGCTGGCCGGGGCCGCCGGGTTGCTGTGGTTGCTGTGGAGCAAGCTGGTCAAGCTGCATTCGCGCCTGCAGATCGCGCTCTTCGAGACCCTGGACGAACAGCCGGACGACGTGCATTGAGCATTGCTGATCCCGCAAGCTGAGAATTTATTGCGTTGCCAAAAAGGGAACGCTCCCGGTTTTATTTACGTTGAACTGAACCATCATGACTCAAGACGAACTCAAGCAAGCCGTGGCCAAGGCCGCCATCGACTACGTGGTCGACGGCGAAATCATCGGCGTGGGCACCGGCTCCACGGCCAATTTCTTCATCGACGAACTGGGCAAGATCAAGCACCGCATCAAGGGCGCTGTGGCGTCCTCCGAAGCGACTGCCGAGCGCCTGCGTTCGCATGGCATCACCGTGTTTGATCTCAACGAGGTCGAGACCATGCCGGTCTATATCGACGGTGCCGATGAAATCAATGGCAGCGGTGCCATGATCAAGGGCGGCGGCGCTGCACTCACACGCGAGAAGATCGTGGCGTCCGTGGCGCAGAAGTTCGTCTGCATCGCCGATGGTTCCAAGCTGGTGGATGTGCTGGGTACTTTCCCGCTGCCGGTGGAAGTGATCCCGATGTCGCACGCCGTGGTGGCCCGCAAGCTGGCCGCACTGGGCGGCGAGCCGCGTCTGCGCCTGAACAAGAATGGTGACGGCAAGCCGCTGGTTACCGACAACGGCTGCTACATCATCGACGTGCTGGGGCTGGCCATCACCGATCCGGCCGACATCGAAGACAAGATCAACAACATCGTCGGCGTGGTTACCAATGGCCTCTTCGCGCGCCAGGGTGCCAATGTCTGCCTGTTGGGAACGGCCGAAGGCGTCAAGAAACTGGAGTTCTGAGAACCTCCGTTTTCTTCGTCCCAGATAAAAATGCCCGTGTCGCAGGACACGGGCATTTTTTTCATCTCGATGATTTCAAGCGGATGCCTCAGGGCTGGCCGGCCTTGGCCTCATCCCGTGCGATCACCACGGTCATGCGCGCCGGATCGATGTACTTGCGCACGGCCGCATTCAATTGCGCCAGCGTCAGGTCGGCCAGCTTCAGGTCCAGCTGCTGCTGCCACAGGAAGCTGCGGTCCAGGTTCATCAGCGCACTCCAGCTGGTGGCGATGCCACCATCACCGGCGCGCTGCTGGTTGCGCTGCTGCAGGATGCCGGACTTGGCGCGCAGCAGTTCCTCCTCGGTGAAGCCATCCTTGATGAGCAGGGCGATTTCTTCGCGCACGGCGGCGTCGACCTTGTCCAGGTTCTGCGGGGCAGCGATGGCGCGCACGCTGAAGTAGCCTGCATCGCTGATGGCACCGACCTGCAAGCCGCTGTTGATGCCATAGGACAAACCATCCTTCTGGCGGATGCGATCAGCCAGGCGCGACTTCAAGCTGGAGCCGCCGAGCAGGTAATTGGCCACGGCCAGGGCCGGATAGTCGGGATCATCATCGCGCAGGCGGATGTTCTGGCGAGCCAGGTAGACGCCGTTTTCCTTGTCCGGCGTATCGATGAGGATGCGCTTGGGCGGGATGTCGGCCCAGGTCTGCAACACGCGGGCATAGGGCGCGGTACTTGTCCAGCCACCAAAGGCTGCATCGATGGCCTTGCGTGCAGCCTCCGCATCGAAGTCTCCGACCACGGCGACTTCACCATGCGAGGCCCCGTAGAAGCGGCGATGGAAGGCCTGCACCTGTTCCAGCGTCACGGCCTGCACGGCGGCGATGCGCTGTTCCAGCGTTTGCGCGGCGCGCCAGTCGCCGTCCGGGTAATGGTTGAAGTGCAGTTGCAGCGCTTCGCCGGCGCGCGCGTCCGGCTCCTTGCGCGTGGCTTCCAGCGCCGCCACGGTCTCATTCTTCAACTGTGCAAATTCGGCAGGATCCATGCGCGGATGGCGCAGCACTTCGCCCGCAAGCGCAAACGCCGGGACCAGATTCTCGCGCGTGGTCTGGAAGCGATAGACGTTGCCGTTGATCTTCAGGCGCGTGAATTCGTCCGCCAGCTGGCGGCGATCCAGATTGCGCGTGCCGCGCATGAGCATGGCCGCGGTCAATGAGGCGACCGCACGCTGGCCGAACAGGCTATCGGCATCGCCAAACTCCAGGTTCATGCTCACCGACACCGTCTGCCCACGCGATTGCTTGGGCAGCAGTGCCAGCTTCAGTGCGGTGTGGGGCGGCTGGCCTGGCGCTACGCGGGTGGTGCGCTGTTCGATGTTGCCCGGGGCCGGGTCGAAGGCTTCGCCCGAGGCGATGGCCGGGCGCGGCTGGTATTGCGCCAGCAGCGAGTCCACGCTCGGTGCGGGCGGGACCTCGGCACGCTGTGGATGATCTTCCGGCAGGTAGAGACCGACCGTACGGTTGTCGCGGCGGAAGTAGCGGCCAGCCGCCGCAGCGATGTCAGCGCTGGTCAGGCGCTGCTCCTGGTCGCGTTCGATGAAGACCAGGCGCCAGTCGCCGCGTGCAATCGCATTGGACATCGCCACTGCCATCTGCTGTGGATTGTTTTGCAGCGTCTCGAAGTTGTTGGCGCTCTCGCGGCGCAGGCGCGCCAGTTCCTCGGCGGTCGGCGGGGTGGTGCTGAAGGATTCGACGGCGCTGATCATGGCCTGCTTGACCGGTTCGATGTCAGCGCCTGCCTTGACCTGCGCCACGATCATCTGCAGTCCCGGTGCGTAACCGCTCAGCGGCATCGCATAGACCTGCGTGGCCAGTCCTTTCTCGACCAGCAGCTTGTGCAGGCGGCCATTGGGCGTGTCGGTCAGGATGTCGCTGGCAAACGAGAGGGCGGTGGCATCCGGATGCAGCGCGGAGGGCATCTTGTAGCCCAGCGCCACCAGCTGCAGGTCGCCCCGGCGGCGGATGGCGAACTGGCGTTCGCCATCCTGGGTCGGCTCCACGGTCCAGAATTCTGGCAGCTTGCGCTTGGGCTTGGGCAGGCGGCCGAAGCTCTGGTTGACCCACTGCAGCACCTGCGCCGGATCGAACTTTCCGGCAATGAGCAGCACCGCGTTGTCGGGCTGGTAGTAGGTGCGATAGAAGGCTTGCAGGTTTTCGATGCGCACGTTCTCTATGTCGCTGCGCGCGCCGATGGTGTTGCGGCCATAGCTGTGCCAGTCGTAGGCCACGCTCTGCATGCGCTTCAACATCACGCGCGAGGGCGAGGTCTCGCCGGATTCAAACTCGTTGCGCACCACCGTCATCTCGCTGTCGAGATCCTTGCGCGCGATGCGGGAATTGACCATGCGGTCGGCTTCCATGGCAATCGCCCATTGCAGGTTGTCCTTGCCGGCCTCGAAAGTCTCGTAGTAGTTGGTGCGGTCCAGCCAGGTGGTGCCGTTGAAGTTCATGCCGCGCTTGCTGAATTCCTGCGGGATCGCCGGGTTGTGCGGCGAGCCCTTGAACATCAGGTGTTCCAGCAGGTGCGCCATGCCGGTCTCTCCATAGTTCTCGTGGCGCGAGCCGACCAGGTAGGTGATGTTGACGGTGACCGTGGGCTTGGAATCGTCCGGCAGCAGGAGCAGCTTGAAGCCATTGGCAAAGCGGTATTCGCTGATGCCCTCGGCGCTGGGGCCTTGCGTGACGCCGGCTGGCAGCGTCGCTGCAGCGCTGGCCGTGGCCGCGTGGACCCAGGGGGAAACAAAAGTAAAGCCGAGACTGACGGCAAGCACGGCAAGGCGCAGGTGACGCAGGGACAAGATGAGCTCCAGCGGGAAGTCGGTAGGGAATCAGGGTTCGGAGTCGGCATTGTAGACGAGCCGGCCGCCGTGATGCGTCAGCCAAAACAAACGCCGCCGTGGCGAACCAGGGCGGCGTTGCGGCCTTGCTCAAGCGATCAGGGCAGCTTATTCGCTCGGCGGCACGTAACCGACGGCGGCATCAGCGCCTTCGCCGAAGAAGTGCTTCTCCATCTGTGCGGCCAGATACTTGCGGGCGCGGGCGTCAGCCAGCATCAGGCGGTTTTCGTTGACCAGCATGGTCTGGTGCTTGAGCCAGGCGGCCCAGGCTTCCTTGGAGACACTTTCATAAATGCGCTTGCCCAGCTCGCCCGGATAGGGCGGGAAGTCCAGGCCTTCGGCTTCCTTGTTCAGTTTGATGCAATGGACCATGCGTGCCATGTCGATTCCTTGGTTCGTTAAGTTGAAATGCCTGGGACGGGCGGGCCAGCGATGGGGGTCAGCGGTTGAGCCTGCTCACGTCCTGACGGAAAAATGATTAATACAAATTCTTGATCAATACCTGCGACTTGCGCTGCCAGTTGTAGATCTGCTGGCGATCTTGCGGCAGGTCGTTGACACCGGCCAGCACGAAGCCGCGCTTCAAGAACCAGTGCGAGGTACGGGTGGTGAGCACGAAGAGCTTGGTCAGCCCGGCTTCGCGTGCACGGGTTTCGATGTGCTTCAGGATACGGTCGCCGTCGCCCTGGCCCTGCACTTCCGGGTTGACGGTGAGGCAGGCCATCTCGCCCATGCGTTCCTTGGGGAAGGGATACAAGGCAGCGCAGCCGAAGATGACGTTGTCGTGCTCGATCACGGAGAAGTAATGGATTTCCCGTTCGATCAGTTCGCGGCCGCGCTTGACCAGGGTGCCATCGGCTTCCAGCGGTTCGATCAGCTTCAGGATGCCGCCGACGTCCTCGATCGTGGCCTGGCGCAGGCTTTCCAGGTTCTCGTAGGTGACCATGGTGCCCACGCCATCGTGGGTGAACAGTTCCAGCAAGGCCGAGCCATCGGTGGAGAAGGGCACGATATGGGCGCGCGAGACGCCGGCGTTGCAGGCCTTGACTACGCTGGCCAGATAGAAGGCCGCATCCGAAGGCAGGAAGCCGGCCGACAGCACGGCCTCAGCCTGGTGAGAAGACAGCTCGCGGATTTCAGCGCCGCCGGCATCCTTCATCAGCGGGGTTTCCGAGAGGAAGATCAGTTTTTCGGCGCGCAGCGCGATGGCGGCGGACACGGCCACGTCTTCCATGGTCAGGTTGAAGGCTTCGCCGGTGGGCGAGAAACCCAGCGGCGAGAGCAGCACGATGCCGCCTGCGTTCATGATGGGCTGGATGACGTCGGCGGCGATCTTGCGCACCACGCCGGTCAGTTGCAGGTCCACGCCATCGATCACGCCCATCGGGCGGGCGGTGACGAAGTTGCCGGAGATCACGCGGATGGCCGAATGCGCCATGGGTGTATTGGGCAGGCCCTGGCTGAAGGCGGCCTCGATGTCCAGGCGCAGTTCGCCGGCGGCTTCCTTGGCGCATTCGAGGGCGGCGCTGTCGGTCACGCGCAGGCCGTTCTGGAAGCGCGCCTCGACATTGCGCAGGGCCAGCTGTTCGGCCACCTGCGGGCGCGAGCCATGCACCACCACCACGCGGATGCCCAGCGCATGCAGCAGCGAGAGATCCTGGGCCAGCACCTGCAAGCCGCCGGCCGTGACCAGCTCACCCGGGAAGGCGACCACGAAGGTCTTGCCGCGGAAGGCGTGGACATAGGGCGCGACGGAACGCAGCCAGTTGACGAATTCGGTCTGTTTTTCCATGACGCGCATTATAACCAGCGTCGCGGCGGGCCGTAGGCTTGCGGGCCGCTTCGGGGCAGATTTCTTGCACGGATGTTGCAAAGCGGAGCGAACCGGCCCGCAAGCCGTCTCCCAAACCTGCACCATCGGCCGTCCAGCCGCACGCAGCCTGACCGGGCGGGCGGTGGCAGGTATAATGTCGGCCTCATGTCCGTTACCAAAGCACCCAATACTCCCCCCGGCGGCCAAGCGCAGCAGAACCCGCAGCAAGATCGTCCGCGCGGCCCGCGCGAGCAGCGAGGTCCGCGTCGCACCGCCGCCGAACCTGCCGTCCATGCCGCGCCGACCGTGCGCAATCCGCTGCCGCCGGTCACTTTCCCCGAAGAGCTGCCGGTCTCCGGCCGCCGCCACGAGATCGCCGAGGCCCTGCGGGCCCATCAGGTCATCATCGTCAGCGGCGAGACCGGTTCCGGCAAGACCACCCAGCTGCCCAAGATCTGCCTGGAGCTGGGCCGTGGCGAGAAGGGCCTGATCGGCCACACCCAGCCGCGCCGTATCGCCGCCTCTTCCACCGCCAAGCGCATCGCCCAGGAACTCAATTCCCCGCCGGGCGAGCTGGTCGGCTACAAGGTCCGCTTCAACGACACGCTGTCCAAGGGCGCGTGGATCAAGCTGATGACCGACGGCATCCTGCTGGCCGAGACGCAGACCGATCCGCTGCTGCGCCAGTACGACACCATCATCATCGACGAGGCGCATGAACGCAGCCTCAACATCGATTTCCTGCTGGGCTACCTGAAGCAGTTGCTGCCCAAGCGCCCCGACCTGAAGATCATCATCACCTCGGCCACCATCGATGCCGACCGCTTCGCCCGCCATTTCGGCCGCGAGGTCAAGGGCGAGCTCGTGCCGGCCCCGGTGATCGAGGTCTCGGGCCGCCTGTATCCGGTGGAGATTCGCTACCGTCCCATCGACAATGCCGACCGCAGCGGCGTTTCCACCGAAGTCGCGCAGGCCCGTGCGCGCGCCGAAGGCCGCGCCAGCCAGGCCCAGAAGGACCGCGAACAGCGCGACCTGATGGATGCCGTGGTCGATGCCGTGGACGAACTGGCGCGTATCGGTTCCGGTGATGTGCTGGTGTTCCTGCCGGGTGAGCGCGAGATTCGCGACGCCGCCGAAGCGCTGCGCAAGCATCATCCGCCGCATGTGGAGATCCTGCCGCTGTTTGCGCGCCTCTCCGCCCAGGAGCAGGAGCGCGTCTTCAAGACCAGCAATGCCCGCCGCATCGTGCTGGCGACCAATGTGGCCGAAACTTCACTGACCGTGCCGGGCATCCGCTATGTGGTCGATGCCGGTCTGGCCCGTGTGAAGCGTTACAGCTACCGCAACAAGGTCGAGCAGTTGCAGATCGAACCGGTGGCACAATCGGCGGCGAACCAGCGCGCCGGCCGTTGCGGCCGTGTGGCGGCGGGTGTGTGCATCCGCCTGTATGACGAGCAGGATTTCCTGCAGCGCCCCAAGTTCACCGATCCCGAGATCCTGCGCTCTTCGCTGGCCTCGGTCATCCTGCGCATGAAGTCGCTGCATCTGACCGATGTGGAGAGCTTCCCCTTCATCGAACCGCCGCTGGGCCGCGCCATTGCCGACGGCTACCAGCTCCTGCAGGAACTGGGGGCGGTGGAAGAGCAGGGCGGCGTCAATCGCCTGACGGCGCTGGGCAAGCAGCTGGCCCGCCTGCCGCTGGATCCGCGCGTGGGCCGCATGATCCTGGCCGGCCGCGACAATGCCTGTCTGACCGAATTGCTCATCATCGCCGCAGCGGTCTCGGTGCAGGACCCGCGCGACCGGCCCATGGATGCGCAGAATGCGGCCGATAACGCCCACAAGAAATTCGCCGACGAGAAGTCGGAATTTGCCAGCTATCTCAAGATCTGGAAGTGGTTCGAAGAGGCCATCGCGCACAAGAAATCGAATCGCCAGTTGCAGGAACATTGCCGTGAGAATTTCCTCTCGCAACTGCGCCTGCGTGAATGGCGCGATGTCCATTCACAGCTGCTGACCATCGTCAAGGAACAGGGCTGGCGTCTGAACGAAGCACCGGCCACTTACGATCAACTGCATCTGGCCCTGCTGACCGGCTTGCTGGGCAACGTTGGTTTCAAGAGCGAGGACGATGCGCAATACCTCGGCGCGCGTGGCATCAAGTTCAACATCTGGCCCGGTGCGCACCTGACCAAGAAGCCCGGCCGCTGGGTGATGGCGGCCGAGCTGGTCGATACCGCGCGCCTGTATGCGCGCTGCGTGGCCAACATCCAGCCCGAGTGGCTGGAAAAACTCGGCGGCCATCTGCTCAAGAAATCCTGGGGCGAGCCGCGCTGGGAAAAGCGTGCCGCCCAGGTCACCGCCTCCGAGCGCGCCACGCTCTATGGTCTGGTGGTGTACAGCCAGCGCCGCATCAATTACGGCAAGATCAACCCGGCCGAAGCGCGCGAGATCTTCATCCGCGATGCGCTGGTCGGTGGCGACTTCGAGACGCGCGCACCGTTCTTCGCGCACAACCAGAAGCTGGTGCGCGAGATCGAGAACCTGGAACACAAATCGCGCCGCCTCGATGTGCTGGTGGACGATGAACTGATCATCGGCTTCTACGACAAGCTGATCCCGCACGACATCTGCAACGGGGTCGATTTCGAGAAGTGGCACAAGGAGGCGACTGCCGCCGATCCCAAGCTGCTGTACCTGAACCGTGACGACCTGATGCGCCACGAGGCAGCCGGCGTGACCACCGAGCTGTTCCCCAAGACCATGAACGTGGCGGGCATCGCCATGGCCTTGAGCTATCACTTCGAACCCGGTGCGGCGCGCGATGGCGTGACCCTCACCGTGCCGCTGTATGCGCTCAACCAGGTCTCGTCGGACCGCTGTGACTGGCTGGTGCCGGGCATGCTCAAGGAGAAGGTTCACCTGTTGCTCAAATCTCTGCCGCAGAAGCTGCGTCGTCATTGCGTGCCGCTGCCCGATTACGCTGCGCGTTTCTGCGAGCGCATGGAAGAGCGAAAGACCTTCGGCCGGGGCAACCTGATCGACGCCATCATTGCCGACATCCGCGAGCAGATCACGATTCTGGTCAAGCCCAGCGACTTCAAGCAGGAGACGCTGTCGGCGCACCATGCGATGAACTTCAAGATCGTCGACGAGCATGGGCGGCAGCTGGAGATGGGCCGCAATCTCGCTGCCCTGCAGGCCGAATTCGGCGGGCAGGCGCGCCAGCAGTTCCAGAAGCTGGCCGAGCAGGTGGCCATTGCCCCGCGCGAGGATGAGGACAGCGCCGCACCCGCGTCCGCTACTGCACCCGGCAAGCCCGTTCCGAGCGCAGCCCCGGCGGCTCCCGCTTCGGTGGGCGAGTACAGCAATCTCACCAGCTGGAGTTTCGGTGAATTGCCGGAGCTGCTGGAGATCACGCGTGGCAGCGGCAAGCAGGCGCAGACGCTGATCGGTTTCCCCGCGCTGGTGGATCGCAAGACGCATTGCGATCTGGAAGTCTTCGATGATCCGGCCGAGGCGGCACGTTTCCACTACGCTGGCCTGCGTCGGCTCTTTGCCTTGCAGATGAAGGAGCAGCTGAAGTATCTGGAGAAGAACATCCCGGGCCTGCAGCAGATGGGCATGCAATTCATGGCGCTGGGTTCGCAGGAAGAGTTGCGTGAACAGATCCTCAACGCCGGTCTGGAACGGGCTTTCCTGCAGGACCCGCTGCCGCGCAACGCGGATGAATTCAACCGCCGCCGTGATGAAGGCAAGGCGCGTCTGGGTTTGCTGGTCAACGAGATTGCGCGCCTGTGCGGCCAGGTGCTGGCCGAGTATCACGCCCTGCCCAAGAAGCTGCAGGGCATCAAGGCCCATGCGGCTGCGGCGGCCGACATGCAGGCGCAGCTGGCGCAACTGGTGGGCAAGCGTTTCGTGGCGGAAACGGATTACGGAAATCTCAGCCACTATCCGCGTTACCTCAAGGCCATCAACGTGCGGCTGGACAAGCTGCGCGCCGATCCCGCCCGCGATACGCGCCTGCTGGCGGAGTGGAATTCGGTGGCCTTGCCCTACCAGCGCGCCCTGAAGGACCGCGTCGGCCGGGTTGATCCCAAGATGACCGAGTTCCGCTGGATGCTGGAGGAACTGCGCGTGTCGCTTTATGCGCAGGAACTGAAGACGCCGATGCCGGTGTCGGTGAAGCGTTTGCAGAAGGTGTGGGAGAGCATGCAGCGGTGAGGAAGAGCCAGACGGAGGCTTGCTCTTCGTCCTGGCGGATGTTGTGCGAAAGAAGAAAGTGCAGAAGTGATGTGAGCCAAAAAGTCGCTGGTACCCGCAACACTCTCGCTGGCGAAGCAGTGTCAACACAGCGTCACACCAGAAACTTGCATCGGCCCTTCAGTCCATCACTGCTCCATCAACCCGCTCAGCAACGCATCCAACTCCGCATCCCAACCCGGCGACATGATCCGCCGCAGCCTCCGCACCCCATCCCGCTCCTGCATCAGCGCGACATGCCAAGGCTGCGGACTGGTCCATCCAGCCTCGGCATTGCCCAGCCACGGCATCAGCGCGGCGCGCAGGCGTTCATCCTGACAGGGCTGACGCTCCCCGAGACTGTCAATGAAAACGACACAAGCCACCATATCCCAGGGATGGCGCGCACAGAGCGATAGCGCCGCCGTCTGATGTCCATGCTCACGCAGCATGGTGGCGATATCCTCAAAGCGGACGTAAGCGCCATCCCGGCACAGCTGCACCGCCAGCTTGCGCACCGAGCCCGCCGCGTCCAGCAGAGCCCGCGAGGCCACGGCATCGCGTTCCTGCGGCAACACCCTGGCCCACAGGAACAAGGCCTGTCGCCGCACCCGTTCGCGCGCTTCGTCCGCATGGTGGCGCAACAAATTCTCCACATCCGGCTGCCGCCACTGCACCAGCAGCGCCAGTGCCGCGCACAGCGGGCGCGCGGCCAGCTGTCCATCCTCGATGGCCTGATGCACGTGGCGCATCACATCCTCTCCCGACGCGGCCAGTTGCGCTGCCGCCGTCTGCCGGATGCGCGGCATCGGATCGAACAGCAGCGTCAGCAGCGCTTCGCGGGACAACGGCGCAGGCGCATGGTCGACCGAGAACTGGCGCACCTGTCCGAACGGCGAGCGCAGGCCCAACGGTGTATGCGCGCGACGCCTCTCGTCATCAAGCCGGGGCAGGGCGAGCAGCGCCCGGTGCGCCTGCATCAGATCGCGCGAGCCCAAGCCGAAGGCCACCAGTTCGTCCAGTCGCTGCGGCAGGTAATCCATTGCCAGCGCATACGCTGCGCGCCGCAGGGGCGCATCGCGTGACGTCAGCGCGGACTTCATCCAATCCGCACTGTCTTCCGCATCAAGCCCTTGCACGAATGCGGCGATCCACGCGCGGTCCGAGCGCTGCCCGCGTGCCGCGCCATGCAACGCGGCCAGGGCGGGGACGAAATCGGCCGCAGGATGCGTGCTGCGGTAATGCGCCAGTGCCTGCTGCGCTGCCTGCCTTACCGGAGCGCTCCAATCGTTGAGGCGGGCCGCCAGCAGCGGCAGGTAGCGCGTGTCATTCAACACCATCGCGCGTTCGATGCCGGCCTGGCGCAGATAGCCCGAATGCTGCGTGATGCACTCGCAGACCAGTTCCGGCTTCTCCATGGCGGCGACTCTGGGCAAGGCGCGGCGCAATGAAATGTCTCCGTGGCCCGGCAGGTAAACACGCGGCCCCCAGTCGGCAGGCTCGCCACCGTCGGCGTGCGGCAGGTGGTCCCGGCTGCCTTCGCCGGTCGGGCCGGGAATGGGGCGGGTCCAGGCCTTGAGCAAACGCGCAATCAGGAAGAACATATTGTTTCCTCTTGGAAATATCGGTCCATTGTCGCCGATATCCAACAAGATGGGAACCTTCGATTTGCAGGCTGCTCAAAAGTGCGCCTTGTGCCGTTCGCCGGAACGGTACGGCATGGACCCCAACAACCAGAAAGAGAGCGCCATGCAAGCCGAATCCTCCCCCGTCGTCACCCCCCTCGAAGAAGCCCTGCGCCGTGCCCACGAAGACCCGGAAGCGCGTCCCGCCTTCTATCGCATGCTGCTGGAGTCTACCGTGTTCGTGCGCGGCAACCTGCCGCCCGACGGCAACCGCGAGCAGGTCCAGATCATGCGCTGGCCCGGCGAAGACGGCGAGATGATGCTGCCCATGTTCAGTTCCATGGAGGAAATCGGGCAAGCCTTCGAGGAAGGCGCTTCCTGTCTGGGCATGACGGTGCGCGAACTGTTCCGCATGTGTGGCGATGGCCGGACGATTTTCATCCTCTATCCTGACAGCCCCCTCCCCAAGTACTTCGTCCCCGGCGAAGTGGCCCATGTGCTGCAGCAAGACAACGGCGGCGTGCCGCCCTCGCGCGACATGGGCGGTGCCAATGTGCAGCTGGGTGTGCCGGACCAGCCGCCGCAGGCGATGCTGGACGCGCTGTCGGCGTTCTTCACCCGCCACGACAAGGTCAAGGCCGCCTATCTCGCCCTCATGCACAACCCTGGTCACGATCCACAGCCCACCTTGGTGATAGGCGTCGATCTTCCCGCCAGCCACATGGAACGCCTGATGCGCGAGATCACGCCCGTGATCGCCGAGCACGGACCGGCCAATGCACCGGTGGACATGCTGCGCGTGGAGACCGGCAACAGCATCGCCGACTTCATGCTGACCGAGACCAAGCCCTTCTATGAACGCCGCCAACCCGAACGCGTGGGCTTCTTCAAGTCCCTGTTCGGCGGCGGACGCTAGCTGAGGCAAGCAGGCCTGCCGGGCAGCAGCGGCAGGCCAGGGCGTGCCAGGATGGCCCGCGATGGCCCAACTTGGGCCGGTTTTCGCGTAAAATGCCGGATTCTTTGAATACGTTGAATACCATGGCCATCAAGTCAGACAAGTGGATCCGCCGCATGGCGGAGCAGGAAGGAATGATCGAACCCTACGAGCCCGGGCAGGTGCGCCTGGCGGCTGACGGGAGCAAGATCGTTTCCTACGGCACCTCGTCCTATGGCTACGATATCCGCTGCGCCAACGAATTCAAGATCTTCACCAACATCAATTCCACCATCGTCGATCCCAAGAACTTCGACGAGAAATCCTTCGTGGATTTCAAGGGCGATGTCTGCATCATCCCCCCCAATTCCTTCGCCCTGGCGCGTACCGTCGAATACTTCCGCATCCCGCGCAGCGTGCTGACCATCTGCCTGGGCAAGTCCACCTACGCGCGTTGCGGCATCATCGTCAACGTCACCCCCTTCGAACCGGAATGGGAAGGCTACGTGACCCTGGAGTTCTCCAACACCACGCCGCTGCCGGCCAAGATCTACGCGGGCGAAGGCTGCGCCCAGGTGCTCTTCTTCGAAAGCGATGAAGTCTGCGAGACCTCCTACAAGGATCGCGGCGGCAAGTACCAGGGACAGCATGGCGTGACCTTGCCCAAGACCTGATAACGATATAAATCATATCGGCAATAAAAAATGGCTTCCTGCGGGAAGCCATTTTTGTATCGATCAACGGATTGCCATATCTCGGCAATATGCCTGCCGACATCAGCGCCGCTTGCGTCCCGCACTCAGTTTCAGCGCCTCTTCACGCATCAGCCGTGCCGCGCTGCTGATGCTGCCGGTGCGGTAAGCCAGGTGCAGCGGCGCTTTCAGCTCGGCTGCGCCGGTCAGTTTGAGGTACACCACCCCCTCCGCATTGACCCGCGTCATCGACGCCGGGATGACGGCCACCCCTACGCCCGCCGCTACCAGCGAGAGCGTGGAGAGATTCTTGCGCGCCTCCTGTATCACCTGTGGCGAGAAGCCCGCCGCATGGCAGGCCGCGATGATGGTGTCGTACAGGCCGGGGCCATTGGGCCGGCGCGTCATGATGAAGGATTCCTCGGCCAGCGCGTGCAGGGCGATGCTCTTGCGCTTGCCTTGCTCGGCAAGCGGATGGTCGATCGGCAACGCGGCCACCATGTCTTCCACCAGCATAGTCTCGATGGTCAGGCCGCCGGAATCCCCCACGGGAGAACGCACGAAGGCCAGGTCCAGGCGCTTGGCGCGCAGTGCTTCGATCAGTTCATTCGTATTGCTTTCTTCCACCGTCATCGCCACGTCCGGCGCATCGGCGCGGAAGGCGCGAATGACCGAATGCACGAAGGGATGCAGCGAGGCCGATTCGGTAAAGCCCACGGCGATGCGTCCCATCTTGCCCTGGGCAATGCGGCGCACGCTGGCTACCGTCGTATCGAGTTGCGCGAGCAGGGCGCGGGCATCGTTGAACAGGGCGGTGCCGCTGTCGGTGAGCTCCATGCCGCGCGGCAGGCGGTTGAACAGCGTCACGCCCAGTTCGCGCTCCAGCAGGCGGATCTGCTGCGACAGCGGCGGCTGCTGGATGCCGATGCGCTCGGCGGCCTTGGTCAGGTGGCCCTCTTCAGCCACGGCGATGAAGTAGCGCAACAGGCGCAGGTCGATGGAAGGTGACATATCAGTAGAATATGGATAGGGTGTCTGACATATATTAGACAAAAACCCTCCTCAAGCGTAGCCTTTCATGCATGCGGCAATCACGCCGCGTTTGCACGAGATGATGATGAGCACTCCTGACCTCCTGGCCGCTGAACGGCCCGTCCCCACCACCAGAGAATTGTTCCTGGGCTTTCTCGGCCTGGGCATGACCGCCTTTGGCGGCGCGCTGCCGCTGGCACACCGCATGATCGTCGAACGCCGAAAATGGCTGACCGATCCTGAATTCGTCGAGCTGCTGGGGCTGTGCCAGTTCCTCCCCGGGGGCAACATCATCAACCTGTCGGTGGCGCTGGGCATGAAGTTCCGGGGCTGGAAAGGGGCCGTGGCCGGCATCACCGGCTTGATCGCCGTGCCTTCCATGGTCGTGATCTTGCTGGGGATGATCTACCAGCATTTCCAGCATGATCCTAACGTCAAGCATCTGTTCGCCGGACTGGCTGCGGCGGCTGCGGGCCTGCTGATCCAGATGGCCGTCAAGATCGCGCTGCCGCTGCGCAAGAATCTGGTGCTGGCGGCCGTGGCGGTGATCTGCTTCATCGCCATCGCCTTCCTGCGTATCCCCTTGCTGTGGGTGATGCTGGTGATGACGCCCATCAGCGTGGTCCTCACTGCACGTTACGGTGATCGCTTTGCTGCCAAGCCGCAGGCTGCGCTGGCGCAGCGTGAGGGCAAGAAGGAGGGCGCGCAATGAGCCAGACCCTGATCGCATTGGCCATCATCTTCACGCAGTTGTCGGTGCTGGCCTTCGGTGGCGGCAATACCATCCTGCCGGAGATGCAGCGCCAGGTAGTGGAAGTGCATCACTGGATGAGCGCTGAGGATTTCAGTGCGCTGTTCGCCCTGGGGCAGGCGGCGCCCGGTCCCAACCTGATGGTGGTCACGCTGGTGGGCTGGCATGTGGCCGGCTTCTGGGGAATGCTGGTGACCAGCCTGGCCAAGTTCGGGCCGTCCTCCATCATCACCATCATCATGTTGCATGTCTGGGAGAGGTTCAAGGACAAGCCCTGGCGGCGTCACGTGCAGGCCGGCCTGCTGCCGGTCACGGGCGGGCTGGTCGCGGCGTCGGCGCTGCTGATCACGCAGGCGTCGATCACCCACGGCTTCCTGGCGGCGATCACGGCGGCCACTGCCATCATCGCGCTCAAGACCAAGATCCATCCGCTGTGGTTGCTGTTTGGCGGGGCCCTGGCGGGATTCTTCTATCTCGGCACGTTCTGACGGCGCGTCTGCCGGAGTGAAAACAAAACAGCCGATGCCCTCGCAGGCATCGGCTGTTTTTTTACGGGCAGCGCTGAGGCTTACTGCTTGACGCAATCCACGAAGTAATCGCGGCGGCCGTTGACTTCACGCTTGACCAGGCCATGCACGTCGGTTTCGAAGCCCGGGAATTTCTCGTTGAAATCACGCGCAAACTTCAGGTAATCGACGATGGTCTTGTTGAAGATCTCGCCCGGGATCAGCAGGGGGATGCCCGGCGGATAGGGAGTCAGCAGGATCGAGGTGACGCGGCCTTCGAGTTCGTCCAGGGGGACGCGCTCGATCTCGCGGTGTGCCATCTTGGAGAAGGCGTCCGAAGGCTTCATGGCCGGTTGCATGTCCGAGAGGTACATCTCGGTGGTCAGGCGGGCCACGTCGTAGGCGCGGTAGGTCTCGTGGATCTGCTGGCACAGGTCACGCAGGCCCAGGCGCTCGTAGCGCGGGTTGCGCTGGGCGAACTCGGGCAGGATGCGCCAGATCGGCTGGTTCTTGTCGTAGTCGTCCTTGAACTGCTGCAGCGCCGTCACCAGGGTGTTCCAGCGGCCCTTGGTGATGCCGATGGTGAACATGATGAAGAAGGAATACAGGCCGCACTTCTCCACGATCACGCCGTGCTCGGCCAGGTACTTGGTCACGATGGAGGCCGGGATGCCGTTCTCGCCGAACTGGCCGTTCAGGGCCAGGCCGGGGGTGACGATGGTGGCCTTGATCGGGTCCAGCATGTTGAAGCCCGGTGCCAGGTTGCCGAAACCGTGCCAGTCGTCCTCGGCCTTGATGACCCAGTCCTCGCGCTCGCCGATGCCGTCGGCGGCGAAGCTGTTGGGGCCCCAGACCTGGAACCACCACTCATCGCCGAATTCCTGGTCGATCTTCTTCATGGCGCGGCGGAAGTCCAGCGCTTCCAGGATGCTTTCTTCCACCAGGGCCGTGCCGCCCGGCGCTTCCATCATGGCGGCTGCGACGTCGCAGGAGGCGATGATGGAGTATTGCGGCGAGGTCGAGGTGTGCATCAGGAAGGCTTCGTTGAAGGCGTCTTCATCGAGCTTCACGGTCTCCGACTCGCGCACCAGGATCTGCGAGGCCTGCGACAGGCCGGCCAGCAGCTTGTGGGTCGACTGGGTCGAGAAGATCAGCGACTTCTTGGCGCGCGGACGGTCCTTGCCGATGGCGTGCATGTCCTTGTAGAAGTCGTGGAAGGTCGCGTGCGGCAGCCAGGCTTCGTCGAAGTGCAGGGTTTCGATCTCGCCGTCGAGCATGTCCTTCAAGGTCTCGACGTTGTAGACCACGCCGTCGTAGGTCGACTGGGTGATGGTCAGGATGCGCGGCTTCTTGTTCTTGGCTTCGCGGGCGAAGGGATTGGCTTCGATCTTGCGCTGGATGCTTTCCAGGGTGAACTCTTCCAGCGGGATCGGTCCGATGATGCCCAGGTGATTGCGGGTCGGCATCAGGAACACGGGAATCGCGCCGGTCATGATGATGGAGTGCAGGATGGACTTGTGGCAGTTGCGGTCGACCACGACGATGTCGCCCGGTGCCACCGTCGAGTGCCAGACCATCTTGTTGGAGGTCGAGGTGCCGTTGGTGACGAAGTAGCAGTGGTCGGCGTTGAAGATGCGCGCCGCATTGCGTTCCGAGTTGGCCACCGGTCCGGTGTGGTCCAGCAGCTGACCCAGTTCTTCCACGGCATTGCAGACGTCGGCGCGCAGCATGCGTTCGCCGAAGAACTGGTGGAACATCTGGCCCACGGGCGACTTCAGGAAAGCCACGCCGCCGGAGTGGCCGGGGCAGTGCCAGGAATAGGAGCCATCCTGGGCGTAATCGACCAGGGCGCGGAAGAACGGGGGAGCCAGGCCGTCCAGGTAGGACTTGGCTTCGCGGATGATGTGGCGGGCCACGAACTCCGGCGTATCTTCGAACATGTGAATGAAACCGTGCAGTTCGCGCAGCACATCGTTGGGAATGTGGCGCGAGGTGCGGGTTTCACCGTAGAGGTAGATGGGGATGTCGGCGTTCTTGTGACGAATTTCGCTGACAAACGCACGCAGGGCCTTCAGGGCGTGGTCGGTCTCTTCGTCGGAACCGGCACCCATTTCTTCATCGTCGATGGAGAGGATGAAGGCCGAGGCGCGCGACTGCTGCTGGGCGAACTGGGCCAGGTCGCCGTAGCTGGTCACGCCCAGCACTTCCATGCCTTCGGCTTCGATGGCGTCGGCCAGGGCGCGGATGCCCAGGCCGGAGGTGTTTTCGGAGCGGAAGTCTTCGTCGATGATGACGATGGGGAATCGGAATTTCATGGATTTCTCCAGGCTTTGCGCGCGTGCGGCCGGACAGGCGCGCGCGCAGGGGGTGAAAAGAAAAGCGCCTGGGCTGGCAGTGCTTGCGCGCCGGAAAAATGAAAGCGGGATTGTCGCAGATATGCGCGCAACGTGCGCGCCAACTGCGCTAAAGAGGTGCGCAGTTTAAGCAAAAAAGGGAAAAAACAACAGCCTCGCGCCGAGGTGGTTCAACGTCTTTCGTATGTCACAAAAGCGTAGTCCAATCCAGAAGTTTCGGACCGGTGGTCCTCACGTGCGGTCTCCTGCCACAGCATCGGGTCCAGGGCCGGGAAGAAGGCGTCGCAATCAAAAGCCTGGTTGATGCGGGTGATGATGAGCCGGTCCACCAGCGGCAGGGCTTCCGCGTAGATCTGCGCACCGCCGATGATGAAGGCCGGTGCACCCTGCGCCAGCGCGGCGGCGTCCTGCAGCGAGGCCGCCGTCTCCACCCCCGCGTGTTGCCATTCGGCATTGCGGGTGATGACGATGTTGCGCCGGTTGGGCAGCGGCCGGCCGATCGATTCAAAGGTCTTGCGGCCCATCAGGATGGCATGCCCCGAGGTGGTGCGCTTGAAATGGGCCAGGTCTTCCGGCAGATGCCAGGGCAGGGTGTTGCGAATGCCGATGCCGTTGTTGAGGTCGGTGGCGACGACGATGGTGAGGGAGCCGGAAGCTGTGGTCATGCGGGAATCTGGGTTCGGACGGAATGCCTGCAGCCCGGCACGCGGCCGGATGCAAGGGCGACAGAAGCATAATGTTACAGCAGCCATGCTGCGGCACGGAACTTTATGCGCCGCCACCTGCCCTTATACCTGAACCGGCTGGCCGCTTGCGCGCGCCGGGGCCGGGTTTGCAGGCGAATGAAGTTTCATTCAGGAAATACTGTCCCTCAGGGCGATTCCATCTGCAAGCATGCCATCTTCCTATGAACTAGCGAACAATCCCCGCCACATTTGGGTAAACTAGCGCCTGCTTTCCGGTGCGGCGCTGCTTCCAGTGTCTGCCGGGGCAATCAACCAGAAAATTGCATGTCAGACAAAACAATAATGCTGCTTCACACCACCTCCTGGCCGCGCGAGGGACTCGTTTCCCGGCGCAGTGCCGCACGATCGACCTGGTGGCGTCGCCTCGCCGCTCCGGCGACCCTGGCGGGTCTGCTGGCGCTGGCCTTGCCACAAGCTGCCCTGGCCTTTGATTTCAATACGGTGGCCGCCCGCGCCAAGGCGCTGGCCGGCAAGTCGTACAAGAAGCCCGCCGATGACCTGCCCAAGTCGCTCAAGGACTTGAGCTACGAGCAGGCCAGCCAGATCTACTTCCGCGATGACAAGTCGTACTGGCGCGCCCAGAAGCTGCCTTTCGAACTTTCCTTCATCCATCTGGGCGCGAGCTATACCGAGCCGGTCAAGATCAATGAAGTGGTCGGCGATGCCGTGCGCGAGATCCATTTCAATCCGGCGCTCTTCGATTACAGCGCCAACCGCAGCGTCGATCCGCGCACCCTGCGCAACATCGGCTTTGCCGGGTTCCGCATCCGCTTCCCGCTCAATTCGGCCAAGGTCAAGGATGACGTACTGACCTTCCACGGTGCCAGCTACTTCCGCGCCATGGGCAAGGGGCAGAGCTATGGCCTCTCCGCGCGCGGGCTGGCCATCGATACCGCACTCTATTCGGGCGAGGAATTCCCGCGCTTCACCGAATTCTGGCTGGAGCGTCCCTCGGGCGATGCCAAGGAACTGGTGATCTATGCGCTGCTGGATTCGCCGCGCGCCACCGGTGCCTATCGCTTCGTCCTCAAGCCCGGCGTGGATACCGCCATGGACGTCAAGGCCCAGCTCTACCTGCGCAGCAATGTCACCAAGCTGGGCATCGCCCCGCTGACCAGCATGTTCCTCTTCGGCGAGAACCAGCCGGGTCCGGCCGACGACTTCCGTCCGGAAGTGCATGATTCGGATGGCCTGTCGATGCAGTCGGGCACGGGTGAATGGCTGTGGCGTCCGCTGGTGAACCCCAAGCGCCTGCTGGTGACCTCGTTCTCCTTCGACAATCCGCAGGGCTTCGGCCTGATGCAGCGCGACCGCAGCTTCTCTCACTACGAAGACCTGGACTACAACTACCAGTCGCGCCCCAGCGCCTGGGTCGAGCCCAAGGGCAAGTGGGGTTCGGGCCGCGTGGAGCTGGTGCAGATTCCCACGCCCGACGAGACCAACGACAACATCGTGGCCTACTGGATTCCCAACACGCTGCCCAAGCCGGGCCAGCCGCTGAACGTGGAATACCGCCTGTCCTGGCAGAAGGACAACGAGAAGCGTCCGCCGCTGGCCTTCGTCACGCAGACCCTGTTCGGCCACGGCTATCGTCCCAAGCAGGAAGGCAAGCAGGATGAGGTGCAACAGCTGGCCATCGACTTCGACGGCGGCAACCTCAAGAAGCTGCCCGCCAATGCGCGCGTGGAAGGCGTGGTCGAGGCCGATGCCAATGGCAAGCTGGCCAGCGTCACCACCCGCAAGAATGAAATGACCGGCGGCTGGCGCGTGGAAGTCAAGCTGCGCCGCCTGGAAGAAAACAAGCCCGTCGAGCTGCGCGGTTTCCTGCGCAATGCCAACGGCGGCACAACCTTGTCTGAAACGTGGAGCTACATATTACCCCCCAACTAAGGCAGACTTCGGCAGCCTCGCAGACGCTGGAGGATTACCTCGCGCGTCTGCCGCTGTCGCCTGAGCAACGCCAGGACCTGGCTGCGCGCGCGGGTGCAATCGGCTCCGGCGATCCGGTGGCCGACCTGCACCGCGTGCTGGCCGAGGCCTCCGGGCGCGACGCCAGCCTGGTACCGGCCGCAGCGCAAGCTTCGGTCGATGCGCGCCTGCGTCTCATGTATCCCGCCGCGCAACCGGCGGCCGTTCCCGCTGCGCAAGCAGCACAGGCAGTGCAGGGTGCGCCCGTTCCTCCCATCGGTGAAGAGCGCGGCCAGCCGCGCATTCCGGTCGGCCCGCCGATGCATCGCAAATCGATGGTGCCGCGTCCGTGGGGCGAACTCAATCCTTTCTCGCGCTGGGTGGAAGAGGAAAACCGCCGCCTGGAACGCCGTCCCAGTCGCTGGCGCCGCGCCCGCAAGGGCCGCGCCAAGGTGGCTGAAGCCGCGCCGCCGGTGGATGACGAACCGCGCTACATCGAGGATCATCTGGACCAGTCCGAGGCCCCCGATCCCAAGGGGCACTGGCAGCATACGGGCAACATCCGCCGTATTACGCTGCTGGTGCTGATGGCGCTGCAGACCTCCATGGCCACCTATTTCATGAGCGACGTGCTGCCGTATCACGGCACCAAGCCGCTGGAGATGGTGGTGCTGTTCCTGTTCGGACTGCTGTTCCTGTGGGTCTCGGCCGGTTTCTGGACGGCCATGACCGGCTTCCTGCTCCTCATGCGCGGTGATGACAAGTACCTCATCTCGCACGAGAAGGCCGGCCATACCGAGATCGCGCCGGAGGCCCGCACGGCCATCGTCATGCCCATCTGCAACGAAGATGTGGCACGCGTCTTCGCCGGCCTGCGCGCGACTTACGAGTCGCTGGAACGCACCGGGCAGATCCAGCACTTCGATTTCTTCATCCTCAGCGACAGCGGCGAAGCCGACATCTGCGCTGCCGAAACTGCTGCATGGGACCGCCTCTGCCGCGAGACCGGCGGCTTCGGACGCATCTTCTATCGTCACCGCCGTCGCCGCGTCAAACGCAAGAGCGGCAACCTGGACGACTTCTGCCGCCGCTGGGGGGCCGATTACCGCTACATGGTGGTGCTCGACGCCGACAGCGTCATGACCGGCGAATGCCTCACCAAGCTGACCCGCCTGATGGAAGCCCATCCGGGCGCGGGCATCATCCAGACCGCACCGCGCGCAGCCGGACGCGATACGCTGTATGCGCGCATCCAGCAGTTCTCGACCCGCGTGTATGGGCCGCTGTTTACCGCGGGTCTGCATTACTGGCAGCTGGGCGAGTCGCACTTCTGGGGCCATAACGCCATCATCCGCCTGCAGCCCTTCATGAAGTATTGCGCGCTGGCTCCGCTGCCGGGCAAGGGCAACCTGTCCGGTCCGATCATGTCGCACGACTTCGTGGAAGCGTCGCTGATGCGTCGTGCCGGCTGGTCGGTGTGGATCGCCTATGACCTGGACGGCAGCTATGAAGAAATGCCGCCCAACCTGCTCGATGAACTCAGCCGGGACCGCCGCTGGTGCCAGGGCAACCTGATGAACTTCCGCCTGTTCCTGGCGCGCGGCATGCACGCGGTGCATCGCGCGGTGTTCGTCACCGGTGTGATGGCCTACGTGTCGGCACCGCTGTGGGGGCTGTTCCTGATCCTCTCCACGGTGCTGCTGGCGGCGCATACGCTGATCGATCCGCAGTATTTCACGGCGCCACGCCAGCTCTTCCCGATCTGGCCGGAATGGCATCCGGAGAAGGCACTGGCGCTGGTCTCGGCCACCGCCACCATCCTGTTCCTGCCCAAGATCCTGGCCGTGCTGCTGTTTGCGGTGAAGGGGGCACGCGGCTTCGGCGGTGCGCTGGCGCTGTTCGTGAGCATGGTGATCGAGCTGCTGTTCTCGATGGCGCTGGCCCCGGTGCGCATGCTGTTCCACACCCGCTTCGTGCTGGGGGCCTTCCTCGGCTGGAACGCCGGCTGGAAGTCGCCGCCGCGTGCTGACAATGAAACCGGCTGGGGCGAGGCGGTACGCCGCCATGGCTGGCATTCGGTGCTGGGCGTGGCCTGGGGCGCGCTGGTGTACTGGCTTAATCCGTCCTTCATTTATTGGCTCATTCCGATTGCCGGTTCGCTGGCGGTATCGGTGCCGGTGTCGGTGCTGTCGTCGCGCGTGACCTATGGCCGTGGCTTCCGTCGTGCGGGTCTGTTCAAGATCCCTGAAGAGACCACGCCACCGTTCGAGCTGCGCGAAACCGTGCGCCATCATGAAGAGACGCCGCCGCTGCCGGGCTTCGTCGAGGCCGTGGTCGATCCGTCCTTCAATGCGCTGGTGTGTGCCACCGCGCATGCGCACCCGCACGTGCCGCAACTGACGCAGCATCTGCGCGAGAAGCTGGTGCGCACCGCGCTCAAGGATGGGCCGGACGCGCTGAACGACAAGCAGAAAAACAGCATCCTGGAAGAACCGGGCCTGCTGTCGCAACTGCACCAGGCGGTCTGGAGCGGTGCTGCCGAGGTCCATCCGGACTGGCATGCCGCGCGCCAGCAAGCGGCACCTGCCGCCGCCGTCGCATCACCGGCACTGGCCGCCTGAGGGGGCGGACCACACCGGAACAGGGGACGGCCGAAGACATTCGGCCGTCATCTTTTGCAGGGATCATCACGCATTGTTGACCCTGACTTGATTTAACGCTTGCCGCCTGTGACATGACCGAGCCGCACGACCAACTTCCGCACGTAGTCCCGACCACCCATGCGCCTGCCCGGCAGAAAGCCTGGTGGAGCGTCGTCGCGCTGGTGCTGGTGCTGGGGGGAGGCTATGCGCTCTATGCGCGGCAGTCGCCGCCGCCTGCTCCGCCCAAGCCGATTCCGGTGAAGCTGGAAACGGTGGCCGTCGAACGTGCCGACCTGGAGCAGGTCGTCAACGCCACCGGCAATGTAGTGGCCCAGGATTATGTGGACGTCGGTTCCAAGGTCGCCGGCCAGATCTCGGATGTGGAAGTGGTGATCGGCGAGGCGGTCAAGGCCGGACGCCTGCTGGCCACCGTCGCGCCGGCCGTGCAGAACAGCCGCATCGAAAGCAACCGCGCCACGCTGGCGCGCCTGAAGGCCGAGCTGGCCGGGCAGAATGCGCAGCTGGACTTTGCGCAACTGCAGTTCCAGCGCCAGACCCAGTTGAAGGCCGAGAACGCCACCCGCGAAGAATCCTATGAATCCAGCCGCATGAACATGTATGCGGCGGCCTCCCGCGTGGATGCCACCAACGCCCAGATCCAGCAGACCGAAGCGGCCATTCGCGAAGATGAGGCCGTGCAGAAGCAGACCCGTATCGAGGCCCCGGTCAGCGGCACCATCGTCACCCTCAACGCGCGCCCCGGCCAGATGGTCAGCGCCAATCAGGAAGTGCTGATGCGCATCGCCGATCTCTCTCGCATGACGGTGCAGGTGCCGGTATCGGAAGAGGACGTGACGCGCCTGCAAAAGGGCATGACCGCGTATTTCACCACCCCCGGCTATCCCGGCAAGCGCTGGAGCGGCAAGCTGCGCCAGATCATGCTGCTGCCCACCGATGACTCCGGCCGCCAGGGCAAGAAGGCGTATTACACCGTGCTCTTCGATGTGGCCAATCCCAGCCGCGAACTGATGAGCGGCATGAGTGCCGACGTGTATTTCGTGCTGGCGCGGGCGGAACACGTGCCGGCCATTCCGCGTTCGCTGGTGACCAAGCCCGGCATGGATGGCACCCAGACCGTCAAGGTGGTGCTGGCCGATGGCACGCTGGAAACGCGCAAGATCAAGATCGGCATTCGCGATGGCGAACGTGCCCAGGTGCTGTCCGGTCTGAAGGAGGGCGAGCAGGTACTGCTGCCGGCCAATCCGCCGGCACCGGCGGGCGATGGCAACGCCGCCGCCAAGTAATCGCGGGATGGGCGCGAGGCTTGCTGTAAAGTAACGGCTTCGCCGGGTGACCCGGTCCTCTCTGTTTTCATCTGTCGATGTTCAAGCCCATGACACTGCGTAATACACCGCTGCTGACGTCTTCTCCATGGCCCCGCATGACGCGGGTGGCGATGGCGGCCGCGCTGGTGCTGGCCATCGGCGGCTGCGTCACGCGTGAGGTGCAGCCCGATCCCATCCTCGAAATGCAGGTGCCCGACAAATGGGGCGGCGGTGCCTCTGCCGACGTGGCGCACGCCGAGCAGTTGTGGCCCGATACCGACTGGTGGAAACAGTTTGGCAGTGGTGAATTGTCTTCCCTGGTGCAGGAAGGCCAGCGCAACAATTACGAAATCGCTGCCGCCTTCTCGCGCATCAAGCAGGCCGAGGCGCAAGCCCGCATCGCCGGTGCACCGCTGCTGCCCAATGTGAGCCTGAATGCCGGGGCCAACCGCGAGATGCCCATTTCCGGCGGTACGCCCACCAACAGCGCCAATGCCAGCCTGCAGGTCAGCTACGAAATCGATTTCTGGGGCAAGAACCGCGCGGGTGTCGAAGCCGCCGAAGCGACCTTGCGCGCCAATCGCTACGACCGGGAAACGGTGGCGCTGACGGTCACCAGCGGCATCGTTTCCACCTATCTGCAGGTGCTGTCGCTGCGTGACCGGCTGGAGATCGCACGCCAGAACGTCAACAATGCCGAGCGCGTGTTGCGTCTGGTGGAGGCGCAAAGCCGCGCCGGTTCGGCCTCGCCGCTGGACCTGGCGCGCCAGCGTTCGGCGCTGGCCAACCAGCGCCAGCTGATTCCCGACCTGCAGCAGCAGGAGCAGGACGCGCAGACCGCGCTGGCCATCCTGCTGGGCCGTCCGCCGCAGAATTTCAAGGTCGAGGAAAAGGGCCTGGCGAAGATCCAGATGCCACGTATTTCGGCGGGCCTGCCGTCGGAACTGCTGACGCGTCGCCCCGACATTCGCCGTGCCGAAGCCAATCTGGCGGCGGCCAATGCCAATGTGGCCGTGGCGCGGGCTTCGCTCTTCCCCAGCATCTCGCTGACCGGTTCCACCGGGGCGCAGAGCAATGCCTTGCTGTCGCTCTTCAATGGTCCGAATCTGTTCGCCAATCTCGGTACCAGCCTGATCGCGCCGATCTTCGACGGCGGCAACCTGCGCAACCAGCAGGCGCTGGCCGAGGCGCAGAAGGAAGAACTGGTGCAGGTGTATCGCCAGCGCGTGATTACCTCGCTGTCGGAAGTGGAAAAGGCCCTGGGGGCCATTCGCAGTCTGGAAGAGCGTTATCGCCTGAAGGTCAATGAGGTGGACCAGGCGCGCTTCGCCTTCGAGCTGGCGGAGATCCGCTATCGCGCCGGGGCCGAGGATCTGCTGGTGGTGCTCGATACCCAGCGCACCTTGTCGGAAGCGCAGAACCAGCTGGGCCAGATCAAGCTGCAGCGCCTGCAGGCGACCGTCTCGCTCTACAAGGCCCTGGGTGGCGGCTGGCAGGACAAGCAGGTGCCGGCGGAGCCCGGTGCTGCCAGCACCGACACCGTCTCCTGAATCCAGGCGCGGGTCAGCCCTGCGCCTGCCACTCCTGCACCAGCAGGTGCACCAGTTCCCCGACCGTATAGCCATCCCGGATGAGCGCTGCGCCCTGGCCGGCCCAGTGGGCGCCGAACTCGTGCACCTCCCTGGCGGTGGCCATGGCGTGCAACTGCTTGCCGGCGTCGTAGGCGGCGGGGTACGCAGGGATGGGGGTTGCAGGCGATATGTCGATTTCTTCCATGAAGCGGTTGACGATGCCCCGCGCACGGCGGCCGGAGATGGCGGCGGTCACGCGCGTGTGCCGGGCACGTGAACTCTTGAGCAGATTTCTGTAGGCGGCGTTGGCACCCGACTCACGCGTGAGCAGGAAGGCCGTGCCCAGTTGCACCGCCTGCGCGCCCAGCCGCAGGGCTGCCGCAATGCCGGCACCATCCATGATGCCGCCGGCGGCGATCACCGGCAGCCGGCACTGCGTGGCCAGCAGGCGTACCAGGGCGAAGGTGCCGATTTCCTCATCCTTGTGTTCATCAAAGATGCCGCGATGTCCACCGGCTTCAATACCCTGCGCGACGATGGCATCCAGTCCGGCTGCCTCGATCTGGCGCGCTTCGTCCAGATTGGTGGCGGTGGCCATCAGGAAGACACCGGCGTTTTTGAGTGACTGGATGACGCCAGCGTCCGGTAATCCGAAGTGGAAACTCACCACGGCCGGGGGCAATTCCAGCACCAGTTGCTGCATCCCGGTATCGACGATGAAGCTCTGGTAGATCTCTTTCAGGGGCAGGCTGATGCTGCCGCCGAATTCGTCCAGATGGCCCTGCAGGTGGCTGACCCACGCCGCATCGCGGGCGGCATCCAGGACGGCCGGCTGGTGGCAGAAGAAATTGACGTTGAAGGGTTTGTCGGTGAGGGCATGCAATTGCGCCAGCGCCTCGCGCGCCTGCGCCACCGAAGAGGCCCCCAGCGCCAGCGAGCCCAGCGCACCGGCATTGGAGGCAGCCGCTGCCATGGTCACGGTGGAACTGCCCGCCATCGGGGCCTGGATGATGGGATGGGCCAAGCCCAGTCGTTGCAGCAGCGCGTTGGACATGCGAACTCCCGAAGCGCAGGCCGGCCCTCAACGGAGCCGGCTTGCCGAGGTGGATCAGACCGCCATGGGTGCGGTCAGCGGGGCGTGGTGCTGGTAGTTGACCAGCGAGAAGTCGGTCGGCTCGACCAGTTCCAGCCATTGGGGTGCGTACTCGCGGGTTCTTGCGAATTCCGGTACACGCTCGGCGATGGCCAGTTGCGGCAGCGGGTAGGGCTCGCGCGTCAATTGTTCCTTGACCATGTCGATATGGTTTTCGTAGATGTGCGCATCGCCCACGAAGTAGCTGAACCAGCGCGGCTTGTAACCGGTCAGGCGCGCCACCAGGTGCAGCAGCGCCGCACCCTCGGCCAGGTTGAAGGGCGTGCCCAGGCCGATGTCGTTGCTGCGCACGTACAGGCAGAGCGAGATCTCGCCGGTGCTCTGGTTGGGCAGGAACTGGTACAGCAGGTGGCAGGCGGGCAGGGCGATTTCGTCCAGCACCGCGCAGTTCCAGCCGTGGAACAGGATGCGGCGGCTGCCGGGATTCTTGACGATGGTATCCAGGCATTCGCGCAGCTGGTCCACGGCCTTGTAGAGCAGGACCTTTTCCACACCGTTGTCCTGCAGCGAGGAGACGATGGCAAAGCCCTTGGCACGGGCCGCGTCGATCTGTGCGGTGTGCGCAGCGTCGATCAGCTTGTAGGCCGGCCATTCGCGCCACTGCACGCCATACACCGGGCCCAGGTCATCGGTGCCGGTGCGGAACGGATTGGCCAGCCAGTCGGCGTTTTCGTTGGCGTTCTGGTCCCAGACCTTGCAGCCCAGCGCGCGGAAATCGGCCGCGCTGCGCGTGGCGCGCAGGAAGCCGCATAGTTCGCCCACCACCGACTTGAAGGCCAGGCGCTTGGTGGTCACTGCCGGAAAACCCTTCTGCAGGTCGAAGCGCATCATGGCCCCGGGAATGCTCAGGGTGCGGATGCCGGTGCGGTTGTCTTGCCAGGAGCCGTTGGTCAGCACGTCCTGGATGAGGTCTTGGTATTGTTTCATTGCAATGTTCGGGAGGCTGGCCGGGAGGCCGAAGGATGGGGGATTGTAGCCTATCGACGGCCTGAATATCGGATACCGGAACAGCTTGTCATCGCAGCAATATGAAGAAAAACACCGGAGGCGGTCGCCCGCTCCGGTGTCATCGATGGGGCAGCGCCTGCCTCAGAAACCGACGTTCTGCCCTCCCTTGAGCTGCAACATCGCGCGCGCCTCGTCAGGCGTCGCCACCTGCAAGGAAAGCGCCTCGATCACGGTGCGGATGCGGCGCACCTGGTCGGCATTGCTTTTGGCCAGCTGGCCGGGGCCATCCCAGAGGGAATCTTCCAGCCCCACGCGGGTATGCCCGCCCATCGCGGCGGCCATGGTGGCAATCGGGATCTGGCCGCGCCCCGCACCCAGCACCGACCAGAAGTAGTCATCGCCGAAGAGGCGGTCGGCGGTGCGCTTCATGTGCATGACGTCTTCGACATCGTTGCCGATGCCGCCGCGCAGGCCGAAGACCGACTGGATCAGGAAGGGCGGCTTGATCAATCCACGGTCGATGAAGTGCGCGGCCGTGTAGAGATGGCCGATGTCATAGCACTCGATCTCGAAGCGGGTCTGGTTGGCGCTGCAGGATTCGAGGATGTAGGCGATGTCCTTGAAGGTATTGCGGAAGATGCGGTCATCGGAGCCGGCCAGGTAGGGCTGTTCCCAGTCGTAGTTGAAATCCTTGAAGCGGTTCAGCATTTCATACAGGCCGAAGTTCATCGAGCCCATGTTCAGCGACGCCACTTCCGGCTTCAACTGCAAGGCCGGTTGCAGCCGCTCTTCCACCCCCATGGTCGGCGCGCCGCCCGTGGTGAGGTTGATGACCACGTTGGAGGCAGCCTTGATCTGCGGCAGGAATTTGCGGAAGGCGTCCGGATCCTGCGTCGGTTTGCCGTTCTCTGGATCGCGCGCATGCAGGTGCACGATGGCTGCGCCGGCGTCGGCCGCAGCCAAGGCTTCATCGCGGATCTGTTCGGGCGTGACCGGCAGGTAGGGCGACATCGAGGGCGTATGAATGGCGCCGGTGATGGCGCAGGTGATGATGACTTTGCGAGGCTGGGCCATGGGGCTAGCTCCTGGAGAAGATGAAGAAAAAGGAAAAGGGCAGTCGCGCCGGCTCAGGCCAGCGTTTCCACGTTGCCGCACACCGACAGGCTCTGGCCGCTGATGGCCGCGCCGGCGGGCGAGCAGAGGAAGAGGATCTGGTTGGCGATATCCTGGGCGCTGACCATGCGCCGCAGCGAGACCTTGGAGAGCAGCCGTGCGCGCATTTCTTCATGTTCGATGCCATAGGCCGCCGCCTTGGCCGCCACGATGCGCTCCTGGCGCGGCCCTTCGACGATGCCGGGCAAGACGGCGTTGACGCGGATGTTGGACGGCCCCAGTTCGATGGCCCAGGTCTCGGTCAGGCCGATGACGCCATACTTGGAGGCCGAATAGGGCGTGCGCAGTGCAAAGCCCAGCCGGCCGGCCACCGAAGAGATGTTGATGATGGCGCCGCCGCCGTTCTGCTTGAGCATCGGCACCGCACGCCGCGTGCAGAGGAAGGGACCGGTCAGGTTGATGGCGATGGTCTGGTCCCAGTCGGCCGGGGCGATCTCTTCCACCGGCAAGGTGGGCCCGGCGATGCCGGCATTGTTGACCAGCACGTCCAGCCGCCCGTCCCAGCGCGAGGCCAGGTCGGCGAACATGGCATCGACCTCCTCGGGCCTGGCCACGTCAGTGCGGCTGAAACTCACCGCCGCGCCTGCCAGACGGGCACGGGCATCGGCCAGGAAAGCCTCATTGATGTCGCAGACATGCACTTTCGCGCCTGCTTTGATGAACGTTTCGGTAATTGCGAGGCCGATGCCCTGGGCACCGGCGGTGACGATCACTTTCTGGTCCTGCAGATTCAGTTCCATGGGTTTGTCTCCTGAGGGGTTCATCCGGCCCGGATGCCAGCGCTGGCTGGTCTTGTCGTGGTGGGGCGGTCGGGTGCGGACGACTGTAGTAGAGCCGGACCGGAGCGTCAACGACAGCATCCTGACCAGCGGCTACCGATGAAATCGGCCGATCCCGCCGCCAGAGCGCATGGGAAGCGGGCTGGCGCACAGCGGCGACGAGGGTGGGACGCGGACAGGTGAACAGATTGCGCCGCAGGGAAAAACTTTCATCAATCCCCGGGGAAGGCAGGTGGGCAGGGCGTCGCTGCGGCGCTGCATCAAAATTCACGGGAGCGTGGCAGGCTGTTGGTACAATGCCCACTTTTCGCCACTTCCCTCTTTCACACAGGCTTATGGATATCCTTCTGTTCCTGGTCGATTTCATCGTCCACATCGACCGTCACCTGGCCGAACTGGCCGTTTCCTATGGACCCTGGCTGTTCCTGATCCTGTTCCTGATCATCTTCTGCGAAACCGGCCTGGTGGTCACGCCCATCCTGCCGGGTGATTCACTGCTTTTCGTTACCGGTGCACTGGCTGCTACCGGGGCGTATGACATCCACCTGATGCTGCTGACGCTGATCGTGGCCGCCATCCTGGGCGACAGCACCAACTACCAGATCGGCAAGATGCTGGGGATCAAGGTGTTCGACAAGCCGAACTCGCGCATCTTCAAGAAGGAATACCTGGAGAAGACCCATGCCTTCTTCGAGAAGCACGGCGGCAAGGCCATCATCATTGCCCGCTTCGCCCCCATCGTGCGCACCTTCGCGCCCTTCGTGGCGGGTGTGGGTGCGATGACCTATTCGCGCTTCTTCCTCTACAACGTCATCGGCGGCATCGCCTGGGTGGCCAGCTTCGGCTATGCCGGTTACTTCTTCGGCAACCTGCCCATCGTCAAGAAGAACCTGAGCCTGTTGATCGTGGCCATCGTGATCCTGTCGATCCTGCCGGGCATCATCGAGTACTTCCGCCACAAGCGCCGTCCGGGCTGATTGCTCCACCGACGTCAAGGCAATGAAAAATGCCGGTCAGCGAAAAGCTGATCGGCATTTTTCATGGGCGGCGCTCTACATGCCGTTCGTCCTGAGTAGATCCGCCAGGATCGTATCGAAGGCGTGGCTACCTTGCGGCAGCCACGTCTTCGATACGCCGCCTTTGGCGGCTACTCAGTCCGAACGGTTGATGAGGCGCGCTTTATTCCTCTTTGCGGCCGTATTGCACATCCGGCCGCAACGGCGTCTTGCTGGACGCCGCCCGCACGTATTGCGGCGGCCACGCCACGTCTTCGCGCAATTGCTGCGCGGCATGCAGCGGCCAGTAGGGATCGCGCAGCAGTTCGCGCGCCAGCAGCACCAGGTCGGCCTGGCCGGTGCGCAGCACGTGCTCGGCCTGGATCGCTTCGGTAATCATGCCGACCGTGCCGGTGGCGATGCCCGTTTCGTTTTTCACACGCGCGGCAAAGCCGGTCTGGTAGCCAGGGCCGACAGGGATGGCCGCCGAGGGCAGGTTGCCGCCCGTGGAGACATCGACCAGATCGACACCCATGTCACGCAGGCGGGCCGAGAGGGCGACCGTGTCATCGGCGTTCCAGCCGCCTTCGGTCCAGTCGGTGGCCGACAGGCGCACCAGCAGCGGCAGCTCGGCCGGCCAGACGGCGCGGGTGGCTTGCACCGTTTCCAGCAGGAAGCGGATACGGTTCTCGAAGCTGCCGCCATATTGGTCGGTACGCTTGTTGCTCAGCGGCGAGAGGAACTGGTGACCCAGGTAGCCGTGCGCCCAGTGCAGTTCGATCACCTTGAAGCCGGCAGCCAGCGCGCGACGGGCGGCGTCGGCAAAGGCCTGTACCAGCGCGGCGATCTCTGGCGCGCTCATGGCATGCGGCTCGGTATAGGTCGTGTCGAAGGGCAGGGCCGAGGGGGCCTGTGGCAGCCAGCCACCCTCGGCCACCGGCACGCTGCCGGCCGGGCCATCCCAGGGGCGCAGGGCGCTGGCCTTGCGCCCGGCATGGGCCAGCTGGATGCCGGGGACGGCACCCTGCTGTTCGATGAAACGGGTAATGCGGCGCAGGGGCGCGATGTGCTCATCCTTCCAGATGCCGAGGTCGGCACTGGTGATGCGGCCTTCCGGGACGACCGCGGTGGCCTCCATGATGACCAGGCCGGCTCCGCCCACGGCGCGGCTGCCCAGATGCACCAGGTGCCAGTCGTTGACGAAGCCGTCGTCGGCCGAGTACTGGCACATCGGCGAGACCGCGATGCGGTTGGGCAAGGTGACCCCGCGCAGGGTCAGCGGCGAAAACAATTGACTGCTCATGCAAGAACTCCTGTCATGTCGTGGCATCGGGACGATGCCGAGATGCGCAGTCTAGGGGATTTCCAAAAAGTGCGTCGGCGCCCCCCGCGTGTTGCCTTATTGCGTCTCGAACTGCAATGCCGCCAGGCTGGCGTAGAGCCCGTCGCGTGCCACCAGTTCGGCATGGGTGCCGGTCTCGACGATGCGCCCGTGTTCCAGCACGATGATGCGGTCGGCCCGCTGCACGGTGGCCAGGCGGTGCGCGATGACCAGGGTGGTACGACCGACCATGGCGGCTTCCAGGGCGCTTTGCACCAGGCGTTCGGATTCGGCATCCAGCGCGCTGGTGGCCTCATCCAGCAACAGCAGCGGCGGGTTCTTCAGCAGGGCGCGGGCAATGGCGATGCGCTGGCGCTGGCCGCCGGAGAGACGCACGCCGCGTTCACCGAGGAAGCACTGGTAGCCGTCCGGCAGGCGTTCGATGAACTCATGGGCTGCCGCCATCTGGGCGGCGGCGATCACTTCCGCATCGCTGGCACCGGGGCGGCCGAAGCGGATGTTTTCCATCGCATTGGCCGAGAAGATCACGGTGTCCTGCGGTACGATGCCGATCGCATTGCGCAGGTCCTGCAGGGTCAGGTAGCGGATGTCCACGCCATCGAGCCGGATGCTGCCCTGCTGCGGATCATAGAAGCGCAGCAGCAGCTGGAACAGCGTGGTCTTGCCGGCCCCCGAAGGGCCGACCACGGCGACCGTTTCTCCTGCACGCACGTCCAGCGAGAAGCCCGACAGCGAGGCACTGCCGGGGCGCGAGGGATAGTGGAAGTCCACGGCCTCGATCTGCAGCGCGGCGCCATTGGCGGTGCGCGGCGGCAATTTTTCCGGCAGCAGCACGGACTGCACCGGCGACTGCGCCGCCAGCAGGTCGAGCAGGCGTTCGGTGGCACCGGCAGCACGTTGCGTGTCGCCCATCACTTCCGACAGAGCCCCCAGCGAACCCGCCACGAGGGATGCGTAAAGGATGAACTGGCCCAGTTCGCCGCCGCTCATGCTGCCTTGCATGACCGCATGCGCGCCCAGCCACAGCACGAAGACGATGGCACCGAACACCAGCAGGATCGCCACCACCGTCAGCAGCGAACGCGCACGGATGCGGTCCATCGCGGTCTGGAAGGCGCGCTCGACCGAGTCGCGGAAGCGGCGCGCTTCGATCTCTTCATGGGTGAAGGCCTGCACGGTCGGCATGGCGTTGAGGATTTCGCCGGCCATGGCGGCGGCGTCGGCCACGCGGTCCTGCGAGGCGCGCGAGAGCTTGCGTACGCGGCGGCCATAGAACACGATGGGCAGCACCACGGCGGCCAGCATGACGATGATGATGGAGGTCAGCTTGGCACTGGTGATGAAGAGCATGCTCATGCCGCCGAGGAACAGCAGGGCATTGCGCAGGGCCATCGAAATGCTGGTGCCGACCAGGGTCTGGATGAGCGTGGTGTCGGTGGTCAGGCGCGAAAGGACTTCGCCGGTCTTGGTGGTCTCGAAGAATTCGGGACTCTGTGTTACCACGTGGGCATAGACTGCGCTGCGCAGGTCGGCCGTGACGCGTTCACCCAGCCAGGAGACCATGTAGAAGCGCGCCGCCGTGGCCACTCCCAGCACGCAGGCTACGCCGAACAGCGCCACGAAATACAGGTTGATGTGCGTGGCGCTCTTGCTGCCGGCGGCGCCAAAGCCGAGGTCGATCATCTGCTTGAAGGCATAGGGCACGGCCAGCGTGGCACCGGCCGCCACAATCAGCGCCAGGCCGGCCAGCAGGAATTGCTTCTTGTAGGGGGCGAGAAAGGGGGCCAGTCCGCGCAGCGCCGCCAGGGCCGATTTGCGGGCGGTGGGTGAATCGACGGCGGGCGTCACGCCAGCAGCAGGGGAGGCAATAGGGGGAGGAGTCGTGGATGACATGGACATGGATGAGCAGTTGAGACGGCCAGATTAAGCGCGCCGTGCATGTTGCCACACGGCCAGTCGCTCTGCAGCGCAGGGAAAATCTTGTTGCTGCGTTGAACCACCGGGCGGCTGCCTTAGTCGGAAGAGGCATAAGTATAGACAGTCCGCGCATGGATCGCGCGACCGCAAGCGTATCGCAATGTTGTTCGTCAGCCATTGCTTGCCTGCATTGCCCTGCTAGAGTATGCGGATTCCGGCGTGATCAGCCCGGCCGGAGCAGCGCAGCAGCAGGCATCAGCATCATCCCAACCCCACACAGGCAAGGAGAGTCGCTTGGCCCAATCCGCACTGATCCCCTCCTCACGCGAGGCCGCGCCGGAAGCACGCGCGCCGCACGCCGAACTGCTGGCCGGGCTCGCCGCCCGCGAGGCGGTCATCTCGCCCAAGTACTTCTACGATCCCTTGGGCAGCAAGCTCTTCGAGGCCATCTGTGCCTTGCCCGAGTATTACCCTACCCGTACCGAAGCGGCCATTTTCGCCGCGCATCAGGAGGCCATCGCTGCCGCCGTCGGCCAGTCCTGTACGCTGATCGACCTGGGTGCAGGCAACTGTATCAAGGCCGCCTCGCTGTTCGAAGCGTTGCGGCCGCGCCAGTATGTGCCCGTGGATATTTCCACCGATTTCCTGCACCAGTCGGTGGCGGGTTTGCAGAAGCGCTTCCCGCAGCTGCCCATGTTGCCGCTGGCGATGGATTTCTCGGCCACGCTGGCGCTGCCGGAGACGGTGGATGCGCAGCGCCGGCTGTTCTTCTATCCCGGATCCTCGCTGGGCAATTTCGATCCGGCCCAGGCGCTGGATTTCCTGCGCCGCGTGCGTGCAGCCCTGCCGGCCGGACCGGGTGAGGGCGGCATCCTGATCGGACTGGATCTGGTGAAGGATGCGCGTGTCCTGGAAGCGGCCTATGACGATGCCATCGGCGTGACGGCAGCGTTCAACCTCAACGTGCTCAACCACGTCAACGCCCTGGCCGGGACCGACTTCGCCCCGCGCGACTGGCGCCACGTGGCGTTCTACAACGCGCGCCAGCAGCGCATCGAAATGCATCTGGAAGCACGGCGCGACCTCATCGTGCGCTGGCCGGGCGGGCGTCGCACCTTCCACCAGGGCGAGCGCATCCATACCGAATACAGCCACAAGTTCACCGAGCAGGACATCCTCGGCCTGCTGGAAGAGGCCGGATTCGGCAATTGCCGCATGTGGTTCGATGAGCGGCGCTGGTTCGCGGTGTGCCATGCACAGGCGCGTTGAAGGACGTTTGCCGCTGTTGATTCAATGATTTTTGCAGGAGACCGGATGCCTTCCGTCATTACCCATGATCGCGCCACCACCCACGACGACGAGCTGGCCGAGCAACCCATGGCGGTGGTCGCAGCGGCCACTGCCGCCACCATCGATGCGGTCATCGACGCCGCCGTCCAGCAGGTCAACCATCGCCCGCGCGAACGGCTGGGCGATCGCTACCGGCGTCTGCGCCGGCAGTCGCTGCTGATCGCCGAGCCGCTCTCGGCCGAGGATTGCTGCGTGCAGGCCATGCCCGATGCCAGCCCCATCAAGTGGCATCTGGCGCATACCACCTGGTTCTTCGAGACCTTCCTGCTGGAGCGTTTCCAGAGCGGTTTCACGCCTTTCCATCCGCAGTTCCGCGTGCTCTTCAATTCGTATTACGAAGGCGTCGGCGAGAAATTCCCGCGTTCGCAGCGCGGCCTGCTCACGCGCCCCTCGCTGGACGACATACTGGTCTACCGCGAGCAGGTGGACGCACGCATGTTGCTGCTGATCGATGCGCTGGAGGCCGACCCGGCCGAAGCGGAGGAGGCCCACCCGCAACTGGCGGGCTTCCTCTCCTTGCTGGAACTGGGCATGCAGCATGAGCAGCAGCACCAGGAGCTGATGCTCACTGACATCAAGATCCTGCTGTCGATGAACCCGCTGCAGCCTGCGTACCAGCCGCTGCCGATGAACCTGCAACTGGATGATCCGGCCGCGCTGGAGCTGCAGTGGCATCGCATCGAAGCCGGTGTGGTGGAGATCGGCCATGCCGGCAGCGGCTTTTGCTTCGACAACGAGACCCCGCGCCATCGGCAGTTCGTCGAGGCTTACCAGTGCGCGTCGCGGCTGGTGAACAATGCCGAATACCTGGCCTTCGTCGAGGCCGGTGGCTACGAGGACGCGGGGCTGTGGCTGTCTGAAGGCTGGGAATGGAAGAAGCGGGAGGGGCTGTCGCATCCCCTGTATTGGCGCCGTGGCGCTGATGGGCAGTGGCGCGAGTTCACCGAGTATGGCGCGCAGCCTCTGCAGCCGCATGCGGCTGCCGTGCATCTCTCGTATTACGAGGCCGATGCCTATGCCCGCTGGGCGGGTGCGCGCTTGCTGACCGAAGCCGAATGGGAACACGCCGCTGCACGCCTGCAAGGAAGCGGACGTGAATTTTTTGGCGTGGCCTGGCAGTGGACCAGCAGCAGCTATGCGCCTTACCCCGGCTTCAGCGCTGCACCGGGTGCGGTGGGTGAATACAATGGCAAATTCATGGTCAACCAGTACGTGCTGCGTGGCTCATCCTCGGCCACACCACTGAACCATGCGCGGCTGACCTATCGCAACTTTTTCCCGGCGACCGCACGCTGGCAGGTCAGCGGCATACGGCTGGCCCGCCAGGGCTGATCAGTTTTCCAGCTTCAGTTCGTTGCCAGGGCCGCCTGGCCCTGGTCCGTGCTACGCGCAATATTTCTGAAATACGCTTGAGGTCTCAGAAGGTTTCCCACTCTTCCGATTTCTCTTCCTTGCTGCTGGCGGGTAGTGCACGTGGTGCTGGCGCAGCGGCAGGAGCGCGCACTGCCTGCGGTTTGGCGGGTGCGGGCTTGGCTGGCAGGGCGGCACTCGATACCGGTGCAACGGCGTGCAGCGGTACGGTGCGCAACACCGGGGCGGGCGAGGGGCTGCCTCCCAGCTCATCAAGACGGAATACGCTGACCAGTTCAAGCAGGCGCTGGGCCTGATCCTGCAAGGCCTGGGCAGCGGCAGCGGCTTCTTCCACCAGAGCGGCATTCTGCTGGGTTGTATTGTCCATCTGCATGATGGCCTGGTTGACCTGTTCGATGCCGTCGCTCTGCTCGCGGGTGGCAGAGGAGATTTCGCCGACGATGTGGCTGACCTGTTCGATGCTCTCTACCACGGCATCCATGGTATTGCCGGCCTGCGCGACCAGTTCGGTACCGGCTGTCACCTGATCGACGGAATCATTGATGAGCTCCTTGATCTCCTTGGCGGCAGTGGCCGAGCGTTGCGCCAGTCCGCGCACTTCCGAGGCCACCACGGCGAAGCCGCGGCCCTGCTCACCGGCGCGCGCCGCTTCCACGGCGGCATTCAGGGCCAGGATATTGGTCTGGAAGGCGATGCCGTCGATCACCGAGATGATGTCCACGATCTTGCGCGAGGAGTCATTGATGGCGCCCATGGTCTGCACCACCTGCTTGACGGCCTGGCCACCCTGATTGGCCACTTGCGTGGCATTGCCGGCCAGCTCGCTGGACTTGCGGGTGTGGTCGGCATTCTGCTTGACGCTGGAAGTCAGCTGTTCCAGCGAGGAAGCGGTTTCTTCCAGGGCGCTGGCCTGCTCCTCGGTGCGCGAAGAGAGGTCCAGGTTGCCGGTGGCGATCTGGGTCGAGGCGGTCACCATGGAGTCGGTACCGCGCCGCACCTCCAGCACGATGGCCTTGAGCTTCTGGTTCATGGCGGCCAGTGCCTGCAGCAGGCGTCCGGTTTCATCGGTCGAATGTGCATGGATGACCGCAGTGAGATCGCCCGCCGCCACGGTCTCGGCCACTTCCACCGCGCGGCTCAGCGGACGGGTGATGCTGCGCGAGATGGTCCAGGCGATGAAAGCGGCGAACAGCGCCGCGAGCACACCGGACACCAGCATGATGTTGCGGGTGGTGGTGTAGGTGGCCTCGGCATCGGCGACGGACTTGTCCATCAGCTTCTGCTGCATGTCGGAGAGGTCATCGAGCTGGGCGAAATAGGTCTTTTGCAGCGGCACCATCTTTTCCAGCATCAGCTTGATGGCGGCATCCTTCTCACCAGTGGTGGCGAGCTGGTCAATCTCTTTGCGCAAGGCCGAGTAGCTCTTGCGGGTTTCGGTCACCTTGTCGAACTTGGCGCGGGCTTCGGGATTGGTGATCAGACGACCCAGTTCATCGTAGAGCTTGGTGTTCTCTGCAGAGAGCGTTTCGATGGTCTTCCGCTCATTCTCAATCTGCGCCGGATCGGTCATGAACAACTGGTTGCGCAGCGAGATGGCGACATCATCCACCTTGCCGGAAATGGTGTTGATGATATTGATCTTCTTGTAGCGGTCATTGACTACCAGTTCCAGCGACTCGTTGATGTCGCCCAGCCGGGCCAGGGAAAGCGTGACGATGGCGGCAATGACGACAATCAGGGCCGAGAATCCAATGGCAAGACGTGTGGAAATGTTGAGATTGTTGAAGCGCATGATTTTCCCCCCGAAAAATGTAGATGCGACTTGCTTGCGGATGATGTCACTGTGGTGTGTGGCCTTGAACTGGCGTGACGACCAGAAAATCTATAATAAGCTAGTTACGTGCATTGAGAACGTTTGACTCAAGTAAATTCTGCAGAGTTGTCCGGCGTCAAGGAAACCCGTGCCGGTGCGGGTTTCCGGGCGTCAACGTGGCAGCCGGACCACAGTGGCAGAAGGACAAGATCAACGGCAGAGCTTGACGCAAAGTTGCACGCCGTTAACGCAACAACGCCGCCCGGTAGGGCGGCGTTGCGTTCAGGAAATGGCCGGGATCGCCGGCCGGATTCCGTTTCAGGCAGCCTTGGCCTGTGCGGAGCCAGCCTGGTTGGCGCTCTCGCTGATGGCGATCTGACGGTTCACGGCAGACAGCACGGCCTTGAAGGAGGCGGTCACGATGTTGGCATCGATGCCAACACCGAAACCGGTTGGCGCTTCGTTCAGGCGCAGCTCGATGTAGCTGGCGGCCTTGGCGTCGGCACCGGCACCGATGGCGTGTTCATGGAAGTCCATCAGCTTGATGTCCAGGCCCAGCGCATGCACGAAGGCATCGATGGGACCGTTGCCGCTACCGCGCACGGTGACCGGCTGGCCATTGCGCACGATGTCGACTTCGATGTTGATGGACTCGGCCTTGGCGGTGTCTTCCGACATGCGGTGCGCACGATAGACGTAGGGCTCGACGCGCTCCAGGTATTCACGCTGGAAGATGGCGTGGATGTCGGAGGCGGCGATTTCCTTGCCGGTGGCATCGGCCTCGCGCTGGATGGCGCGCGAGAATTCGATCTGCAGGCGGCGCGGCAGGGCCAGGCCATATTCCTGTTCCAGCAGGTAGGCCATGCCGCCCTTGCCGGACTGGCTGTTGACGCGGATGACGGCATCGTAGCTGCGGCCCAGGTCGGCCGGATCGATAGGCAGGTAGGGCACTTCCCAGATGGCGTCCGGCTGCTGCTTGGCGAAGCCCTTCTTGATCGCATCCTGGTGCGAGCCGGAGAAGGCCGTGAAGACCAGGTCGCCGACATACGGATGGCGCGGATGCACCGGGATCTGGTTGCACTCTTCCACCACCTGGCGCACCACGTCGATGTCGGAGAAGTCCAGGCCCGGGTTCACGCCCTGGGTGTACAGGTTCAGTGCCAGCGTGACCAGGTCGACGTTGCCGGTGCGTTCGCCGTTGCCGAACAGGCAGCCTTCGACGCGGTCAGCGCCGGCCATCACGGCCAGCTCGGCCGAGGCCACGGCGGTGCCGCGGTCATTGTGCGGGTGCACCGAGATGATGGTGCTGGCGCGATCCTTCAGGTTGCGGCACATCCATTCGATCTGGTCGGCGTAGACGTTGGGGGTTGCGCACTCAACGGTGGAGGGCAGGTTCAGGATGATCTTGCGCTCTGGAGTGGCACCCCAGGTTTCGCAGACGGCATCGCAGATGTCCTTGGAGAAATCCAGTTCGGTGGTGCTGAAGGATTCCGGCGAGTATTCGAAACGCCATTCGGTACCCGGACGCGCATCGGTCAGTTCCTTGACCAGGCGGGTGCCGGTGACGGCGATGTTCTTGATCTCCTCGCGCGACATGTTGAAGACGATCTTGCGGAAGGCCGGGGCCACCGAGTTGTACAGGTGGACGATGGCCTTCTTGGCACCTTCCAGCGATTCGACGGTGCGGCGGATCAGTTCTTCGCGCGACTGGGTCAGCACGATGATGGTGACGTCATCCGGAATGCGGTTCTCGACGATGAGCTTGCGCACGAAATCGAAATCGGTTTGCGAGGCAGAGGGGAAGCCGACTTCGATTTCCTTCAGGCCGGTCTTCAACAGCAGTTCGAAGAAGCGCAGCTTGCGCTCGGCGTTCATCGGTTCGATCAGGGCCTGGTTGCCATCGCGCAGGTCGGTGCTCATCCAGATCGGCGGCGTGTCGATGACCTTGCTGGGCCAGGTGCGATCGGGCAGGTCGATGGCAGGGAAGGGACGGTATTTGGCGGCGGGGTTGCTTAACATCATGATGGACCTCTTGGTTTCCGGATGGCGTGGAATGCTTCAGTTCAAGTACTGGAATGCTTCAGTGCGTCAGATGTGGCGGATCGGGTTGCCTGGCTGCCACGAGCGCGTGGCCAGGCAACCCTTCATAGAGCCAGAGGCGGCATCTCCCGCAGCGCACGGCCGGCCTGCAAGGGCTGCGTGCGCTGGTTGCGGATTGTGCGGATCATCGAATGCATATGCTTCGCCTGGTGGGCGGTGACGTCGGCTTCATCATGGATGGCGCGTCACTGCCTGGTTGTACTGCGAGTACTGCTGGATTTTTTGGGGTGGCCGGATCGCGTGGAGTCAGCGGAAACGGCACGAGCTACGGATTTTAGCGCGAGGCTAGTAGTAGCGACACCGATAGCAACGCTAGCAGGGCGCTGGCGCTGTTGTGGCGGATGGAGGTGATTGCTGCGGAAGTCATCCGTGCAATGTAGAAGATCGGGCCGGCGTCTGTCAAGGGCTATCTTTTTTACAAGCGTAAAAGAAGAGCGCGCTCCAATAATTTCGTTGCTAGAATCGTCTCCTTAATAACCAGTGGGTCATTTATTTTTATTGCTGCTGCATCAATTCCTTGTGAGGATGGAACGCCGCCGGGTGAAAATGCTCAAAAACAAGCACTGCAGTAGTCTTTTTTCCATATAAAGCACGACGCATGTCGCGCTGGCACCAGCGCCCGTGTCTGCCACGAACAACGAACAACAGTAGGGCGACGCCTCCGCCACCCCGGGAGCGCATCGCCAGGAACCGTCATCATCCATGCAAAAACGCACCGACCTCATCGTTTGCGAAGAATGCGACGCCGTCTACCAGCGCATGGCGCTGGGTGAGCGCGAAATCGCCCGCTGCCTGCGCTGCGGTGCCGAGCTGGAGCGCGATACCGGCCGCCGCCTGCAGCATCTGCTGCCGCTGACCATCGGTGCGCTGATCCTGTTCGTGATCGCCAATACCTTTCCCATCGTCACCATCGAACTGCAGGGCTTGTCCAGCCAGACCACGCTGATCGGTGCGGTAGTGGCACTGACCCGCGATGGCATGTCGGAAGTGGCGCTGCTGGTGCTGGCGACGACCTTGCTGTTCCCGCTGATCCAGCTCGGTGTGCTGCTCTACCTGTTGCTGCCGGGAGCGCGTGATACGCGTCCGCCGGGCTTCGTGCTGCTGCTGCGCCTGATGCAGGCAGCCCGGCCCTGGGGCATGATTGAAGTCTTCATGCTGGGCGTGCTGGTGGCGCTGATCAAACTCTCCAACATGGCCGAAGTGATTCCCGGTCCGGCGCTGTGGTCCTTCGGTGGATTGACGGTGCTGCTGACGGTGGTGGTGTCCTTCAATCCCCGCTACTTGTGGCACGTATGGGAACAGCAGCAAGCCGAGCAATATGGCGACAAGGAGGCTGGCGCATGAGTGTCTTCACCCGCCAGGCTGCACCGCACGTGCCCGACCTCACCCAGGAGCCGGACGAAGACCTGCCCGTGCAGGATGCCGCGTCCCTCGGCGTGATCGGCTGCCATCACTGCGGCACAGTATGGGAAGGCGCGCAGCCGCACCAGGCCTGCGGCGTGTGCCATGCACCGCTGCACGTGCGCAAGATCGACAGCCTCACCCGCACCTGGGCGCTCCTGATTGCCGCCTGCATCATGTACATCCCGGCCAACATGATGCCGGTGATGGTCACCAGTACCCTCTTCGATGAGCAGCGCGACACCATCCTTTCCGGCGTCATCTATTTCTGGACTTCCGGCGAATGGGGCCTGGCGCTGGTGGTGTTCGTGGCCAGCTTCCTGGTACCGCTGTTCAAGCTGGTGGCGCTGGGCATCCTGGTCTTCTCGGCGCGCCGCCGCAGCCGCTGGCGCCGTCTCCAGCGCGCCAAACTGTATCGCGTGGTTGAGGCCATCGGACGCTGGTCCATGCTGGACGTCTTCGTCGTCTCGGTGCTGACCGGACTGGTCAAGATCCACGGCTTCGCCAACATCCACGCCGGCATCGGCATCGCCGCCTTCGGTGCGGTGGTGGTGCTGACCATGCTGGCCTCGCTGGCCTTCGATCCGCGCCTGATCTGGGATGAGCGCGCGACAGATCCGGCTGCGGACGTCTCAAGTGAGCCTCTCCCCGAACCTGCTTCTCCCCATGACAACGCCAACAAGCCACAGGAAACCGCATGACTCCACCCGACCATTCCGATGACAAACCGGCGCTGCTGCAACCGCGCCGCGCACGCCAGCGCAACTGGCTGCCCTCGCTGGTGTGGCTCATTCCCATCGTCGCCGCCATCGTCGGCCTGACCCTGGTCGCCAAGATCCTGGTCGAACGCGGCCCGATGGTGACCGTCAGTTTCCGTTCTGCAGAAGGACTGGAAGCCGGCAAGACCAAGGTGAAATACAAGGATGTCGAAATCGGCCAGGTGCAGAGCCTGAAGCTGGCTGCCGATCGTTCGCACGTGCTGGTCGGTATTCAGCTGAACCAGGATGCCTCAGGATTCAATGCCGAGGACACGCGTTTCTGGGTGGTCCGTCCGCGCATCGCTGCCTCCGGTATTTCGGGGTTGGGCACCTTGCTCTCCGGGGCCTACATCGGCGCGGATGCCGGCGCTTCGGAAGAAACCAAGAAGAATTTCGTGGGACTGGAACAGCCCCCCATCGTCACGCGCGATGCCTCGGGCCGCCAGTTCGTGCTGCATACCGATGACCTCGGTTCGCTCGATATCGGTTCTCCCATCTTCTATCGCCGCATCAAGGTCGGGCAGGTGGTGGCGTATGACCTCGACAGTGATGGCCGTGGCGTGACGCTGCGCATCTTCGTCAACGCGCCCTACGACAAGTTCGTCACCCAGGCTTCGCGCTTCTGGCATGCCAGCGGTTTCGACATGGAACTCAATGCCAGCGGCTTCAAGCTGCATACGCAGGCGCTGTCGACGGTGGTGCTGGGCGGCATTGCCTTCCGCGACCGCGATGAAGAGCGCGTGAGCCCCCCGGCCAAGGAGGGCAGCGAGTATCCGCTGGTGGAAGACGAAAGTACCGCCATGAAGGAACCGGACGGCGTACCACAGACCGCACTGCTGTATTTCGACCAGTCGCTGCGCGGCCTGCAACCGGGTGCCACCGTGGACTTCCGTGGCGTGGTATTGGGTGAGGTCAAGAGCATCGGGGTGGAATACGACAAGACGCGTGGTGAATTCCGCATGCCGGTGCTGGTGCAGATCTATCCGGATCGTTTGGGCCGTCGCTTCCACGAAGAAACCGGCGAGCAGCGCCGTTCCAACGCGCAGGTATTGCGCATGCTGGTCAAGCGCGGCATGCGTGCCCAGCTGCGCAACGGCAACCTGCTCACGGGCCAGCTGTACGTAGCGATCGATTTCTTCCCCAAGGCCAAGCCGGCGCAGATCGATCCGGACAAGGTCCCGCTGGAACTGCCGACCATTCCGGGCAGCCTGGATGAATTGCAGCAGCAGCTCTCCGATATTGCCGGCAAGCTCTCCAAGGTGCCGTTCGACGAGATCGGCCGCGATCTGCAGACTACGTTGAAGACCTTGAACAAGACCTTGACCACGGCCGAGCAGACGGCGGCGCGCATCAACAACGACATCGCACCGGAGATGCAGGCCGCGATGAAGGATGCGCGCAAGACCTTGAATGCGGCCGAGCGTACGCTGTCGGATGACGCACCCCTGCAGTCGGATATTCGCCAGACCATGCAGGAACTGAGCAAGGCTGCGGCCTCGATCCGTATCCTCACCGATTACCTGCAACAGCATCCGGAATCGCTGATCCGGGGCAAACAGGAGCCATGATGCAAGACAAGACTTCGTTCTCCCTCAAGACCCTGACGGCCGCCGCACTGGCCGCAGCACTGCTGGCTGCCTGCGGCAGCTCGCCGCCGACGCAGTTCTACACGCTGGCTGTACCGGCCGACGGTGCCGTCGCGCGCACGGCCAGCCAGGGACCGCAGACCTTCATCGAAGTGATGCCGGTGTCGGTGCCGGAGCGTCTGGCGCGGCCGCAACTGGTGGTGCGCAGCGATGCCACGCGGGTGGAGGTGCTGGAGCAGGACCGCTGGTCCTCTCCCTTCAACAATGAATTGCGCGATGCGCTGTCTGCGGGCGTGGCGGCAAAGCTGGGGGCCATTGACGTCTCGCGTGGGGGGCGACCGGCGGACCAGGCCAGCTATCGCATCAACGTGGAACTGCGTGATTTCGACGCAGCCCGCAACGGCCAGGTCCAGGCCAGTTTCGGCTGGACCATCACGCGCTCGGATGACCGCCGCGGGACGGCCTGCCGCCTGACCGTGGTAGAACGAGTGGGTGGCGGTGCCAATGCCGACGTTGTCGCGGCCACGCAGAAGGCGGTGGGGCAGGCGGTGCAGGCGATTGCCGATAATGTTCGAGCTTTGCAGGCAGGACTGGGTGGGCAGTGCTCAGGCTGAGCTAGCACGCGTTATGCTCCACACCTTTCTCGCCAAGGAGCAGTGCGATGCGATGGGAGGTAGTGGAGCTAAAACAGTGCGGCGAATATGCATTGCAGGTTCGCTTCAGGGATGGCGTGGAAGGGTCGGTCAGGTTTCTGCCGAGTTTCTTTCGCGGTGTGTTTGCTGAGCTGCAGGACCCCGCGCAATTCAGCCGGATGCGCTTGGCCGATGGTGTGGTGACCTGGCCTGGTGAGCTGGATCTGGCACCAGACGCCATGCATGATGAGATCAAGCGCAATGGCCAATGGCTGCTTGCATGATCAAACCGCGATGAGCGCACCAAAGAAAAAGCCGCTTCCAAGGAAGCGGCTTTTCAACATCAGGACAGCGTCCAGCGATCAGCGATCGCCGTAGGAGCGGCGCGGGCCGTCGGCGCGGAAGCCGCCGCCATTGCCCTTGTAGCCACCACCGCCGCCACCTTCGCGACGCGGGCCGTTGCCGGCCGGCTTGGCGCCGCCGAAGCTGCGGCCTTCGCGGTTGCCACCGAAACCACCTTCACGATTGCCGCCGAAGCCGCCTTCGCGATGGCCGCCTTCACGGTTGCCACCGAAGCCACCTTCACGATTGCCACCGAAACCGCCTTCGCGATGACCGCCGCCTTCGCGGTTGCCAGCACCGAAGCGCGGACCGCTGTTGCTGCGGCCATCACCCGGACGCCAGCCGCCCGGCTTGCGCGGGCTGCGCGGTGCAGCCGACTTCTTCGGCTCGAAACCTTCGACCACATCCACCGGAATGGTCTGCTTGGTGAAGCGCTCGATGCGCTTGACCTGCATGCCTTCGGCGTGATTGACCAGCGAGATCGCCACGCCATTGCGGCCGGCACGGCCGGTACGGCCGATACGGTGCACGTAGTCTTCAGCGAACTTGGGCAGGTCGTAGTTGAACACGTGGGTGATGCCCGGCACGTCGATGCCGCGCGCTGCCACGTCGGTGGCCACCAGCATGCGCACCTGACCGCGGCGCAGGCTGTTCAGGGTACGGTTGCGGGCACCCTGGTGCATGTCGCCATGCAGGGCGGCGGCCGCGAAACCGGCGATGTTCAGGCGATCGGCGATGGTGTCGGCGTCACGCTTGGTGGCGGTGAAGATCACGGCCTGGTCGATGCTGGTGTCGCGCAGCAGGTGGTCCAGCAGGCGGTTCTTGTGCGACAGGTCATCCACGAAGTGCACGCGCTGCATGATGTTTTCATGACGGGTCGACGAGCTGGCGATCTGGATGGTGGCCGGATTGTTGGTGATGCGCTTGGCCATGTTGCCGACGACGCCGTCCAGCGTGGCCGAGAACAGCATGGTCTGGCGGGTGGCCGGGGTTGCAGCGACGATCTTTTCGATGTCGTCGATGAAGCCCATGTCCAGCATGCGGTCGGCTTCGTCCAGCACCAGGATCTGCAGCTGCGAGAAGTCGATCTTGCCCGACTCCATGTGGTCGATCAGACGGCCCGGGGTCGCCACCAGGATTTCCGGATTGCGCGACAGCAGTTGCATCTGCTTCGGATAAGGCATGCCGCCCAGGATGGACACCACGCGCACACGGCGCATGTAGGCACCGTATTTGTCAGTGGCGGTGGTCACTTGCAGGGCCAGTTCGCGGGTCGGGGTCAGCACCAGCATCTTCGGCTGTGCCGGCTGGTAACGCGGACGCTCGCCACGGGCACGGGTAGCCTGGCGTTCCTGGTTGGGGGTACGGGCTGCTTGCGGTGCCTGCGGCAGGTCTGCCAGCTGGTGCAGCGAAGGCAGCATGAAAGCGGCGGTCTTGCCCGAGCCGGTCTGCGAGGACACCAGCAGATCCTGGCCGCTGATGGCGGCGGGGATGGCCTTTTCCTGGACCGGGGTCGGGGAGGTATAGCCTGCTTCGGTCAGGGCTTTGATGATCGAAGGGTTCAGGCCGAGTGCTTCAAAAGTCATAATCTCTTTCGTGAAAGTGAACGCCAGGCACGAGACGGGCGCACGCAAGCGCGCCGGGCATCGAGTGCCTGAACGAAAAAAAGCAACGCCAACCGACGAAATGACTATGAAAAATACAAAGAAATTTCGGCACAAAAGCTTTGCGCCGGGACGGCATCATCAAGGGATGCCAGGGGCGGGGGGCTTTTACTGGGAACTTGTCGTAATGACAGGTAAGGCTTGCGAAGCTGCTTGGACAAATACGGCTGGAAACGCTGCAGGACAGATTTCACGTCCGATTCGCCTGTGCATTGGTTATTGCAATGCACAAGGCGAATCATACCCTAAAACATCGGAATTAGCACGAGGCTATTTCGAGAAACTGTCTCTTTATTGTGGGGGACGCTTGCTTAATCCGGCAATTACTCTGCCATTCCGCCTACCACGCGGGAGAAGCCACCGTCCACGTAGGTGATTTCGCCGGTGATGCCCGAGGCCAGGTCGGAGAGCAGGAAGGCCGAGGCATTGCCCACGTCTTCGATGGTGACGTTGCGGCGCAGCGGGGCGGTGGCGGCCACGGCGCCCAGGATCTTGCCGAAGCCCTTGATGCCGCTGGCGGCCAGAGTCTTGATCGGACCGGCGGAGACGCCATTGACGCGCACGCCCTTGGGACCCAGCGATTCGGCCAGGTAGCGCACCGAGGCTTCCAGCGAGGCCTTGGCCAGGCCCATGGTGTTGTAGTTGGGCACGACGCGTTCCGAACCCAGGTAGGTCAGGGTCAGCAGGGCGGCGTTGGAGGACAGCAGCGGCATGGCCGCCTTGGCCATGGCCGGGAAGCTGTAGGCGGAGATATCGTGGGCGATCTTGAAACCTTCGCGCGAGAAACCTTCCAGGAAGTCGCCGGCAATGGCTTCAGAGGGGGCAAAGCCGATGGCGTGCACCAGGCCGTCGAGCTGGGTCCAGGACTTGCCGAGATCGGCGAACAGGGCATTGATCTGCTCATCGCTGCCAACGTCGCAGTCGAAGATCAGCTTGCTGTCGAATTCTTCGGCGAACTTGGTGATGCGGTCCTTGAAGCGTTCACCGACATAGGTGAAGGCCAGTTCAGCGCCTTCGCGCTTGCACGCCTGGGCGATGCCGTAGGCGATGGAACGGTTGGACAGCAAGCCGGTGATCAGGATTTTTTTGCCTTGCAGAAATGCCATGTTGACTCCGTAGGGTCCGCCGCGTGCGGTGCGCCTCTGGCTGGCAGAAGCAGGCGCGGCGCGGCCGGTAAATAATAGCGGCAGCGCGCGGGGCGGCAGCCGGGATGGGACAGACCCGGATTGTAGGGGCTAGCGGCAGGCGGGGCAACCTTTGCGGCGCTGGCAGGGCAGGGTGCAGCGGGCCAGGCTGCATTTGTTAAGTTGCTTTAATTGCTTCCCTGTAATCGCTGCTCTCTTTACAATGCCCCGACACGGAAATCGTTTCCCGATCCCGTCCTGCAGGCTGCAGGCAGTCGGCCAGAGCCCATCAGGCGCGGGACTTGCTTGCCCCCGAGACATCACCGCCCACGAGAGTGCAGACAGACAACCGCATGGTCCCGCCCCTGAAGACAGCCAAGATTTTCCTTTCCTGCCTGCTGGCCGCCGCCCTGGCCCATGGCATCCCGGCCGCCGCCGAGCCCGCTTTTTCCCTGTATGACACCCCCAAGTACGGGCCCGGCTTCACCCATTTCGACTACGTCAATCCGGATGCGCCCCGGCGCGGCACGCTGTACCTGGCCAATCCGGACCGCCGCACCAGTTTCGACAAGTTCAATCCCATGTCGATGAAGGGCGTGGCCGCCGCCAACGTCGACCAGCTGATGTTCGAGACCCTGGCCGTTTCCTCAGGCGACGAGGTGGCCACCGTTTATGGCCTCCTGGCCGACGATATGAAGCTGGCAGCAGATCGCATGTCGATGACCTTCCACCTCAATCCCAAGGCGCGTTTCAACAATGGCGACAAGGTCACCGCCGAGGATGTGAAGTATTCCTTCGATACCCTGATCGCCAAGGGCGCGCCGCAATACAAATCGATCTTTGCCGATGTGAAGGGCTGCGTGGTGGTCGATGCCGCGACGGTGCGCTTCGATTTCGCCAGCAACAACCATGAGTTGCCGCTGATCGTCTCCAGCGTGCCGGTCTTCTCAAAGAAGTGGGCCCAGGGCACGCCCTTCGACCAGATCCAGCTGACGCCGCCCATCAGCACCGGTCCCTACCTGATCGAAAGCTACGACACCGGCCGCAGCATCATCTACAAGCGCAATCCGGACTACTGGGGCAAGGATGTCCCGGCCCGGCGCGGCATGTTCAACTTCGAGCGCATCGTCTACCGTTTCTACAAGGATGACCTGGCACGGCTGGAAGCCTTCAAGGCTGGCGAGTTCGACGTGGTGGTGGAATACAGCGCCAAGAACTGGGCACGCAGCTATACCGGCCCGCAGTTCCGCGACGGCCGCATCGTCAAGAAGGAATTCAAGCATTCCAACGGCGCCGGCATGCAGGGCTTCGTGATGAACCTGCGCCGCGACCAGTTCAAGGATGTGCGGGTGCGCCAGGCCATCGGGCTGGCGCTGGATTATGAATGGATGAACCGCCAGCTGTTCTACGGCCAGTACACGCGCATCTACTCCTTCTTCAACAACAGCCAGCTGGCGGCCACCGGTGAACCGCAGGGCGATGAGCTGGCCTTGCTGAAGTCGCTGCAGGCCAAGGGCCTGAAGGTCGATCCGGCCGTCTTCGGTCCTGCACCGGTTCCGCCCTCGACCAATCCGCCATCCTCCTTGCGCGCCAACCTGCGCCAGGCGCGCGAATTGCTGGCCCAGGCCGGCTGGGTCTATCGCGACGGGGCCGTGCGCAATGCCCAAGGCGTGCCGCTGTCCTTCGAGATCCTCGATGACCAGAGTTCGATGTCGCGCGTCATCAGCGTCTTCGCGCGCAACCTGCGCACGCTGGGCATCGACGTGGTCCAGCGCAGTGCCGACTACGCGCTGGTGGCCAAGCGCATGGAAGACTTCGATTTCGACATGACCAGCGTGCGCTTCCCCGATACCAGCAGCCCCGGCAACGAACTGTTCGACATGTTCGGTTCGCGCGCAGCCGACGAAAAGGGTTCCAACAATGCCTGGGGCCTGAAGGACCCGGTGGTGGACCAGCTGGTGCAGACGGTGGTGGCCGCCGATACGCGGGTCAAGCTCACCGCTGCGGCCCGCGCCCTGGACCGCGTGCTGCTGCACAAGTACATCGTGGTGCCGCACTGGTATTCCTCCACGCACCGCATCGCCTACCAGAACCGCTTCGGCATTCCGGCAGTGGCCCCGCTGTATTACCAGGCCGATCCCTACGTGATCGGCACCTGGTGGGAGGAGAAGGCGCGATGAGACAACAAATGAATGAAAAGACCAAGACCCGCGCCCCGCGCGCCGGACAAGAACGAGGATGGTGGCAGGCATGAATATCTGGTCCTACATTTTGAAGCGGGTGCTGTTGATGATCCCCACGCTATTCGGCGTGGTGGCCATCACCTTTGCGGTCATCCAGTTCGTGCCGGGCGGCCCGGTGGAACAAGCGATGCTGGAGATGAAAGGGCGCGGCGGTGGCGGCGAAGCCTCCGGTGGCGGGGCGGCCAGCGGGGCTTCGGCCTATCGCGGACGGCAGGGCATCGACGAGCAGCGCATCGCCGAGATCAAGCAGCTCTACGGTTTCGACAAGCCGCCGGTGGAGCGTTTCTGGACCATGCTCAAGGGCTTCCTCACCTTCGACCTCGGCAAGAGCTTCTATCACCACGGCGATGTCTGGACCCTGGTCAAATCCAAATTCCCGGTCTCCATCAGCATCGGGCTGTGGACCTTCCTGCTGAGCTACCTGATCTCGGTGCCGCTGGGCATTGCCAAGGCGGTGCGCGAAGGCAGCCGTTTCGATACCGCCACCACCGGCCTGGTGCTGGTCGGCTATTCCATTCCCGGATTCGTGCTGGGCGTGTTCCTGCTGGTGCTGTTTGCCGGCGGCAGCTTCGTACAGTGGTTCCCGCTGCGCGGCCTCACCTCGGACAACTGGGCCAGCCTCTCCTTCACCGGCAAGATCACCGATTACCTGTGGCACATCACCTTGCCGGTCTTTGCCTCGGTGATCGGTGCCTTTGCCGTCATCACCATGCTCACCCGCAATACCTTCCTCGAAGAGATCCGCAAGCAATACGTGCTGACTGCGCGCGCCAAGGGGCTTTCCGAGCGCAAGGTGCTCTACAAGCATGTCTTCCGCAATGCCCTGATCCCGCTGGTGACCGGTTTCCCCTCGGCCTTCATCGCCTCCTTCTTCGCCGGCAGCTTGCTCATCGAGACGCTGTTTTCGCTCGATGGGATGGGCCTGCTGGCCTATGAATCGGCGATCCGGCGCGACTATCCGGTGGTGATGGGCACGCTGTATCTCTTTACCCTCATCGGCCTGGTGGTCAAGCTGGTCGGTGATCTTTGCTACGTGTGGGCAGACCCGCGCGTCCAATTCGAAAGCCTGGCGAAATGAGCATGACGACCCCCGCCACTCCCTCCACCCGTTCCATCTCACCCAGCCGCCGCATCTGGCTGCGGTTCCGTGCGGACCGGACCGGCTACTGGAGCCTGGTGATTTTTTCCATTCTCTTCATCCTGAGCCTGGGCGCTGAACTGGTCTCCAACGACAAGCCGCTTGTGGCCAGCTATCAGGGCAAGCTGATGTTTCCGATGCTGAAGGATTATTCAGACAAGCATTTTGGCGGCGACTTCGACTCGCCCGCCGACTATCTCGATCCCTTCATCGAACAGCAATTCCGCAAGGACGGCAACTGGGTGATCTATCCGCTCAACCGCTACGGCTACAACACCCTGAACTACTTCGCCAAGGAGCCCAACCCGGCGGCGCCTTCCTCCGAAAACTGGCTGGGCACCGATGACCGAGGCCGCGACGTCTTTGCGCGCCTGCTCTACGGCTTCCGCGTGTCGGTGCTGTTCGGGATGGCGCTGACCTTCATCGGCGTGATCCTGGGCGTGGCTGCCGGTGCGGTGCAGGGCTACTTTGCTGGCCGCACTGACCTCATTACCCAGCGTCTGCTCGAGATCTGGGGCTCGATGCCGGAGCTGTACCTGCTGATCATCTTCTCTTCCATCTTCCAGCCCAGTCTGGGGCTGCTGCTGGTGCTGCTGTCCCTGTTCGGCTGGATGAGCCTGTCGGACTACGTGCGCGCGGATTTCCTGCGCAACCGCAATCTCGAGTACGTGCAGGCTGCGCGCGCCATGGGCTTGCCCGATCGCCTCATCATCTGGCGTCACGTGCTGCCCAACAGCATGACCACGGTGGTGACCTTCCTGCCGTTTCGCATGAGTGCGGCCATCCTGGCGCTGACCAGCCTGGACTTCCTCGGCTTGGGCGTGCCGCCGTCGACCCCGAGCCTGGGCGAGCTGCTGGCCCAGGGCAAGAACAATCTGGATGCCTGGTGGATTGCGGTGGCCACCTTCGTGGTGCTGACCGTGACCCTGCTGCTGCTGACCAATATCGGCAACGGCCTGCGCAACGCCCTGGACGTACGGAGGAAGGCATGAGCGCCCCGCTGCTGGAAGTGAAGGACTTGACGGTGCGCTTCGGCGACACCGTGGTGGTGGATCGCGTGAGCTTCGCGATTGCGCCGGGCGAGAAGTTTGCCCTGGTCGGGGAATCCGGTTCGGGCAAGACGGTGTCCTCGCTGGCGGTGATGCAGCTGAACCAGGATGCGCGCTACGAAGGCAGCATCCTGCTCGACGGCCAGGACGTGCTGAAGAAGAACGAGCGCCAGATGCAGCAAGTGCGCGGCAATGACGTGGCGATGATCTTCCAGGAACCGATGACGGCCCTGAACCCGCTCTTCACCATCGGCAACCAGATCGCCGAGGTGTTGATGCTGCATGAGGGCCTCAATGCGCGCGATGCCGCTACGCGGGCGGTAGCGCTGCTGGAAAAGACCGGCATTCCGGAGCCCGCGCGCAGGGCACTGTCGTATCCGCATGAACTCTCGGGTGGCCAGCGCCAACGCGCCATGATCGCCATGGCCCTGGCCTGCAAGCCCAAGCTGCTCATCGCCGATGAACCGACCACGGCCCTGGATGTGACCATCCAGGTACAGATCCTGGCGCTGCTGAACCAGTTGCAGCGCGAAGAGAACATGGCCGTGCTCATCATCTCGCACGACCTGAACCTGGTACGCCACTTCGCTGATCGCGTCGGCGTGATGGAGAAGGGCAAGCTGGTCGAAAGCGCGAGCGTCGCCGAGCTGTTCGCCAATCCGCAGCAGCCGTACACGCGCAAGCTGCTGCAGAGCCGTCCGCAGCGCAATGCGGCCGACGTACCGGCACAAGCGCCCGTCGTCCTGCAGGCGGAAAAAGTGCGCTGCACCTATCACATCAAGCAGGGCTGGTTCGCCAAGCGCGCCTTCCATGCGGTCGATGGCATCGACCTGCAATTGCGGCGCGGCGAGACCATCGGCATCGTGGGTGAATCCGGTTCCGGCAAGTCCACGCTGGGCATGGCCTTGCTGCGGCTGTCGGCGGCCAGCGTGGCGGGCAGCATCCGTTTTGAGGGGACGCCGATTTCCGAGCGCAGCAGCCGTGAACTGCGGCCCTTGCGGGCGCGCATGCAGGTGGTGTTCCAGGATCCTTTCGCCTCGCTCTCGCCGCGCCGTACGGTGGAGCAGATCGTGGGCGAAGGGCTGGCCCTGCATCATCCCGGGAAGACGCCGGAGCAGCAACGCGAGGCCATCGTCTCCGCCCTTGAAGAAGTCGGCCTCACGGCAGCGGTGCTGGAACGCTATCCGCATGAATTCTCCGGCGGCCAGCGCCAGCGCATCGCCATCGCCCGTGCGCTGGTGCTGCAGCCGGAACTGCTGTTGCTGGACGAGCCCACTTCCGCCCTGGACGTGACCGTGCAGCAGCAGGTGCTGCAACTGCTGACCGACCTGCAGCGCCGGCATGGACTGGCCTATCTGTTCATCACCCACGATCTGGCCGTGGTGCAGGCCATGGCGCACCAGGTGATCGTCATGAAGGATGGCAAGGTGGTCGAGAGCGGTCCGGCTGACCAGGTGCTCAAGCAGCCGCAGCAGGAATACACACGCCGCCTGGTGGCCGCCGCCACCTACGCCGAAGCTGCGCACTGAGCGGCCCGGCAAAAAGAAAACCCGAAGTCCGGATCAGCTCCGGGGCTTCGGGTCCATGCAGACTGCAGTCGTTATTGTTCTTCCGTGCTTGGGGCGCGTCTTCTTGTTGTGGGCGGCCGAGCCGCCCGGGTCTCCTCCGGTTTCCTCCGGATTATTGCTTGCGGGCGCCGTTGCCCGAGGCCAGCGTCAGCGGCTT